>ENA-OWMY01000398-OWMY01000398.1-metagenome-genome-assembly--contig:-NODE-398-length-13381-cov-3.432388_pt1 | contig 13381 bp, 7 predicted proteins | sample MGYA00245358_ERZ651122 | MGnify/ENA primary metagenome ERZ651122 (study PRJEB26857, sample SAMEA4031752) | metagenome | biome: human; feature: oral; material: saliva | place: Philippines | collected 2014 | study...
TCAATTTTCTCGGTCGCAGAGAACCCACCATTTATGGAGCGCAAACGCTCGACGACATCATCCATACGCTGCAACAGCAGTTTGCTCCTGGCGTGGAGATTGTCGCAGTGCAGTCCAACCACGAAGGGGTGCTCATCGATGCTTTGCAACAAGCCGCACTCGAAGGTGAAGTGGCTGGTGTGGTGCTCAACGCTGGGGCTTACACCCACACTTCTGTGGCTTTGCGCGATGCCATCAGTAGCATTGCCCCACTGCCTGTGGTGGAAGTGCATTTGAGCAATGTGCACGCTCGCGAATCCTTTCGCCACACCTCACTCATCAGTGCTGTGTGTGTAGGCGTCATTGCAGGTTTTGGCGCAAGAAGCTATCACCTGGCGGTGGAAGCGCTGTTGCAGCTTTTTGACCAAAAGGCCTAAAACAGCGGGGCTTTCCTATTTTTTAGAACACAATCTCTCAACTCAGACATAACATTTTATGAAGAAACTCCTGATAGAAACCTACGGTTGCCAAATGAACGTGGCCGATTCAGAAGTAGTGGCCAGCGTGATGCGCATGGCCGGCTACGAACCTTGTGAGGACGTGAATCAAGCCGATGCCGTGTTTCTCAACACTTGTTCTGTGCGCGACAATGCAGAACAAAAAATCATCCACCGCTTGCAAGCACTTCACGCTTTGCGCAAGAAAGGTCGCCGTCTCATTCTTGGAGTTCTCGGATGTATGGCAGAGCGTGTGAAAGACGATTTGCTCGAAAAGCACCACGCCGACATTGTGGCGGGCCCCGATGCCTATCTCTCTTTGCCCGACCTCATTGCGCAAGCCGAAGTGGGACAAAAAGCCATCAACATTGACCTCTCGCTCACCGAAACTTATGGCGACATTATGCCGGAACGTTTCTGCGGATCGAAGATTTCTGGTTTTGTGAGCATCACCCGTGGTTGCAACAACTTCTGCCACTTCTGCATCGTGCCTTACACTCGTGGTCGCGAGCGCAGTCGCAACGTGCAAAGCATCATCAACGAGTGCCTTGATTTGCAAAAACGTGGTTTCAAAGAAGTGACCCTTTTGGGACAAAACGTCAATTCCTACAAAGCGAAGCGCGATGCTTCGGGCGACACTGAGCGTCCCAACAGCGAATTGGAGGAATTTGAAGCCCAAACCCGCGACAAAGCCATTGCCACCAAGGGCATAAAATCTACGGAAGCCGAAGCGGACTACAACAAGGACTACGTGTTTTTCCCCGAACTCCTGCGCACTGTGGCGCGTGCTGTGCCCGATATGCGCATCCGATTCTCCACTCCTCACCCCAAAGATATGAGCGACGCCACACTTCGTGTGATTGCCGAAGAGCCCAATGTGTGTCGCCACATTCACTTGCCGGTGCAGAGCGGTAGCGATGCCATTTTGAAGAAGATGAACCGCAAATACAACCGCGAATGGTATATAAACCGTGTGAAAGCGATTCACGACATCATTGAAGACTGCGCCATCTCCACCGACATCTTTGCTGGATATTGCGGAGAAACGGAGGAAGACCATCAACTCAGTTTGTCGCTTATGCGCGAAGTGGGCTATGACTCTTCCTTTATGTTCAAATATTCTGAACGTCCAGGCACTTATGCCTTCCGCAATCTCGAAGACGACATCCCGGAAGACACTAAGATTCGCCGTCTCAATGAGATGATTGCGCTGCAAAACGAACTTTCGCTCAAAGCCAACGAGGCTTGGGTGGGACGCGAAGCCGACATTCTCCTTGAAGGGGTGAGCAAGCGCAGTCGCGAAGAACTCTTTGGTCGCACGGAACAAAACAAGGTAGTGATTATTCCTCGCGCCAATCACCGCATTGGTCAGACTGTGCGTGTGCGCATCTTGGCCGCTTCGAGTGCTACCCTCAAAGGCGAAGTGGTGGAAACACCCGAACAAGCCTAACTAGAAAGACTAGAAGAACTAGAAAATCTAGAAGTTCTAGAATCACTAGAAAGACTAGAAGTTCTAGAATAACTAGCCCCCCTAGAAAGACAACGCTGGACAACTCCTTGTGGAATTGTCCAGCGTTTTTTGTGTGCTGGTGCATTGAGTGCAGCTAAGCGGTAGTCAGTCTTTGATTTTGTCGGGCGAATAAACCACATTGTCTAGTGCGTTACGTCCGCTTTTGTCGGTGAGCACGAAGGTAAACATCCATTTTTTGAGACGCGTGCCGTTAGGATTGAAGGGCAATTTCAGTAACACCTTGTTCCATCCCTTTTTGAGAGAAATTTGCGTAACAGGACGAGCTGTAAAATTCTCATCCTCCAACAAATCCTCGTTAGTCATTGAAGTCTTCCCAGCATTCCGCCAAGAAGGGGCAGGAATTTCTACATCATTGAGCCAAATTTTTGCCCCCATCCTGTCCCACTGTCCCTTGTTGGGAGCCAAATCTTTCTCCGAGCGGCTATAATTGTAGATTTCAATGCACGCACCAACGTCTTGTGCTTTGGGTGAATAGACATAAGTCCAAGCATAAGCCGTAGTATTTTCCTTTGGCTGAGCATAATAGGCCGGGATTGTGCCTTCTCCCCACATGTGTCTTAGATAGATGCCCGCTCCAGTGGCATAGCCAGTGGTGAACGTCTGACCTCGGTAGTGGTAAGTCTTCTTCAAACCTTCCGTTTCGGGGGGAAAACTCATCGATGGATTGCCATCATTGGGGAAAGCCTCGGTGATGGCCCACTGCACATTAGTTTGACGCACATAGGGAATGGACACTTGCGCCAAAGTTGTGGCTTTGTGATAAAGAAATCTTCGTTCCCAATCAGCAAATTCTTCGTATTCTTCACCAGATGAAGGGAGCATCACTCCACCCTTTTCAATGTATGCTTTACCCCCTCCTATCCATCCGCGCTCCGCAGAGGCAAGAGCATTAGCATAGAAGTTGTTTTGCACCACAATGTCGTCTTGCGTGGCGAGTTTGCGGTCATTCCACGGACAAGAAATCGTACCGGCTATTTCGGCATTTCCACGCGCACTATAATAGATGCTACTTTTATAGATACCCACTAGGTCGGCAAAGACATCAAAGTGGTTGGTGTAGTTGTAGCGACAGTCGATGTTGGGGATACCTTGCACTGATTTTCCGCGCGTGCTCCACATCTGCGTCATATCCACTTTATAGTGGTGAATGTCCACTCCGTTGATGGGATTCCACACAACAGCTTTTTTGCCTAGACTATGAATTTTGTCGATGATCGTATTGAGGAAATTCGGATAAGTGATGGTATGTTCATCTGCCCCAAAATGAATGTATGGCGCACGCACAAAAACTTTCGCCACCTCCTCCAAGATGGTTTGCAATTCCTGCACCCCTTGTTTGGTCTGCATATCGTGTCCCATAGCGCGCACAAAGGCTTGACTGTGACCCGGCATATCAATTTCGGGGATAATCGTCACACCACGTTCAAAAGCATATTCCTCCAATGCGCGACATTCAGCCTGAGTATAAAACTTTCCAGGAAACCGCGTCATAGAAGTGGCAGAGGTGAGTTGCGGAAACGCTTTGACTTCAAAACGCCACGCCTGATTTTCTGTCAAATGCCAATGGAAGACATTGACCTTAAATTGAGCCAACAAGTCTATTTGTCGCTTCAATTCCTCGATATCTATGAAAGATCGTCCCACATCGTGCATCACTCCACGCACTTTGAAGGCAGGAAAATCCATCAGTGTCAAGGCTTCAATTTGTCCATTGCCCTCAGTGCCCAATGCCAGTTGGTGCAGTGTTTGTGCCGCGCGCACCACTCCGATGGGGTCTGCCACTGTGATGGTGATAGCGTCAGGAGAAATCTTCAAACAATAGCCTTCATTGCCAAATCCAGCCAGAGGATAGTCAAAGGTGTTGAGGGATTTGTCTACCACAACTTCCACTTTAGCCTCAGCCTGCTCAGAAATTGTTGCTCCGTGATCTAAGAGAAACTTGCGAAGCAACGGAGTTTGCGTCACATCTTCCAAACGAAGTGCACGCTGCAAAAGGAAAGTCCCAGTCTGTTGTGTGATATGCTGCGGACGAGGAAGGAGATGTTCTATCTTTGCTTGCGAAGGCAAAACAAAGACAAAGGCAAAAGCCACCAGCAGCAAGCGCAAAGTGCAGGATAGATTGGAAATAAACATAAGATGCAAGTCTTTATGCCAAATCAGTCAAAACCTAATCGGTCAGAACCTAATCGGTTAATCCCAAGAGTTGTCGCACAATGGGGAGCACCACACGGCTCAGCACTTTGTCGTTGAGAGAGTGTTCACCATCGAACACTACAAAATGCTCCTTGCCATAGAGTTTTACAAAATCCTTTTGGTGGTTCACTCGTTTGTCTTTATCGCCAAAAAGTCCCCACACCATCGCTTTGTCCTGGGCAGTGATGCCCTTTCCCGTGGCTTTCTCAATCGTTTTGAAGTCCGCCACCATCGCTTTGTCCACTTTGAAATCCTTAGCCCCATCAGCGCGTTTGTTGTAAAACTCACGGCGTCCCATTCCGCCAAAGGTCAAGAGTCGCGACATCGACCACGCAGGATTGATGAGCACACGCGGAATGCCGCGCAGTTGTTCACCAAAAAGTCCGCCCATTGACGACGTCACCACCACATCGGGCTGTTCGTCCTCCACTATTTTTGTAATGAGCGCCATAGCCTCTAGCGGCATCACGGGGAGATCGGGTGCAATGACCGACACCCCATCGGCATAAAGCAATTGGCGCAGCGTCATCACCGTGCCAGAGTGGCCGCTTGAAGCAAAGCCGTGTAAGAATAATATCTTTTTCATTGTGCTTGGCTATATCATTTATCTCGAATCGGTCGTTAGGTTCATTCCACTTCAATCGTAGAACTACCGCCTGTGCCTTTCTTCACAATTTTGATTTGGGGAAACACCTGTTCGCGTATTTGTTCCGTGTGGCTCACCACACCCACCTTTCGTCCGAGGTTGTCTTCGAGGGCAGAAAGCGCATCCAGCACCATAGCCAGCGATTTTTCGTCGAGATGGCCAAACCCTTCGTCAATGAACAAGCTGCCAATGTTTAAGGTGGTATTGGAAAGCGAAGCCAACCCCAAAGCGAGAGCCAAGGAAACCACAAAAGTTTCCCCTCCGGAGAGAGAATTCACCAATCTGCGTTCGTCAAGCATATCGTGATCCACCACTTCAAGCATCAGCGAACCGGAAAATATACTCAGTTCGTAGCGCGGAGTGAGTCGACGCAAATGGAAATTGGCGTGTTCCACCAAGAGCGAGAAAGTGTAGCTTTGTGCAATGTCGCGAAATTTCTTTCCTGTTTTAGACCCAAAGAGATCGTCCAGACGCTTCCATTCCGTGGCATTTTCTTTTGCCAAATCCAGTTTTTTGCATTGACTCTCAGCATCTTTTATGCACTCATTGTGGCGATGCAATTTCTTTTCAACCTCCGATTTATCTCTTCTTCTTTGTTCCAATTCCTGTTCGAGCACAGGCAACAATTCATTCAAAGCATCGGGTTGTTCGCCTTCGGCTGCTGAGGGTCTATCGGCTTGTGCCTGCCAAGCGTTGTAGGCTTGTTCAGCATCATTCATAGCCTGATTGGCCAAGAGTTTGCGATCCTTGCACGCTGATATTTCAGTGCGGAGAGCTTGCCAGTCGCGAGCATCCTCAAAGATGCGTTCCAATTCTTGTTGTTGCAAGGGTTCGTTCTCTCTGTTAAACTGCGTGATGGCCACATCGAGTTCGGTGCGACGTGCGCGCAAATTCTCTTCCATTTGCGAGAGATTATGCTGCAAACTGCTATATTCGCCCTGAGTTTGTTGCAAAGTTTTGTCCAGATTGTCCACAATGCTTTGACACTGCTCCTGCAGTTGGGTGCATTCATCGATTTTGCTTTGCAATTTATCGGTCAATCCTTGTGGCGTGTCGTCACCAAACAGACGCTGCATCTCATCCCTTCTTTGGGTGAGAAGTTCTTTCAGTTGCGCACATTTGCTGCGACACTCATTGGTGTCACTCTCTTGTAGCTTCAGATTATTCAGCACATTCGAGATGTTCGTATTCAACACAGCTTGTTGTTGTTCACCATTAGCGATACTCTGGTTGATGTCTAGCCAATGCTTATAATGTCCGCCCAATCGCTTCGTAAACTCATCAATCTTGTCTTCATTGCGCCATCCGGCCATAGTGATCAAATCGTCGAGAGATTTATAAAAACTTTCGAGATTCGCCTCACTATTCTTCATCAAATCCTTGTATGTTTTGCTACTATTACTGCAAATTTCAAGGGAAGCCTTCAATTCTTGCTCCTTCTTCTTCAACTTGTCACACGCCGTTTGCAGGATGCCCAACTTCTCGTTGAGTTCTTTGAGCGCATCATTGTGGAAATGAAAAGCATCTAAATCCTTCTTCGTATCCTTGAGTTGACGAGACACCGCATCGAAGAGCATCTCTATGGTGGTTTGGCGCGCACCACTGTTCACTTCGGGCGAACATTCCGCAAATGCGTTGTCAAGGTCAGCAAATTTCAGCCAATTGACTTCCGCCGTTTTTTGTTCGTTCTCTATGCTAGAAAGCAACTGCGCGTCGCTCTCCTGTTTCGACTTATATCGGTTCAACTCATCGCCAATCGTTTGGAGCAAAACTCTTTGTTGTTTGAGCTTATGGTCGGCTTCTTCATAGTCCTTTTTCAATTGCAATTGGCGTTCGCCCGACACCTGTTCCACCTCCGTGTGATAGGGGTGATGGGCACTGCCACACACCGGACAAGGCATCCCCTCTTGGAGCAAGCTACGAAGGTTTTTCACATTCTCCACTTGCGACAACAGATAAGCATCCTTCAGTTGGTCAAAACGATTGAAAAGCGTTTGTTCCTCCTTTTCAGCATTTTGTTTGTCGGTTTCTTTCTGCTCAATCTGGCGCAAACGTCGCTGTTGTGCCGCACGAAGTTCCGACATTTTCTCGTAGCGAACCGTTATCTTCTGCCACTCCGTGCGCGCTTCTTCCAGCAAACTCTTGCGCTGCAAACCGCACAAATACGATTCATTGAGTTTCGTTTCCGAAAGATGCGCTATCGATTGCTGATGTCCCAAATGGTTAGACTGCAAAATGGACAATTTTCCTTCTTGGTCAATGATTCCGGCCTGCACTTCATTCAACTGCTCCTGCAAATGCTTTTTCTGACTCTGCTCCTTCTGAAAACTCTTTTCCCACTTGTTGAAGTTTTGCTTCTCTTCATCATATTGTCGGAGTTTCTCCGTGATGGTCTGATAATTGTCAAACATCGAGCGGTGCACCTCCAAAGACTGGCGTTCCAAGTTCAAGGCATCGAGTTTTGTCTTCAAACTTGCTGCTTCTTGTTGGCGCGTCTGCAAGTCCATTTGGCTACTATTTTGGAGTTTCTCAGCAACCTCAAACTTTTTGTTGGCTTCACCATATTGTGTGTCTAAGGTACTGATTTCGCCTTGCAGTTTGTGACCGCGCGTGATGTCGCCACTGCGTGAGCGCAACATAGTTTCGGCCGACGTTTTTTGTTCTTTGGCTTGCAGCAACTTCTTACCGGCTTCTTCTTTCTGCTGTTCCAGCGAGGTTTGTTTTTCCTTGATGTTTTTGGCAAATTCCTTGTTTTGGCTTATAGAAAACAACAAGTGCTTGATGGCATCATACGACTCACGGAAAGGCAACACAGCATCATAGCGCGACAAAGCCTTTTCCTTGTCGCGCAGCAAGAGATATTCGTTGTTGGCAGCCACGCTGTTGGCCATAGCCTCAGCATATTTTTTGTGCAATGCTGCATTTTTCGTGTGCCAGTCCAAAAAACGAAGCGTGCGCATTTTGCGCTCTTCATAGTTGGCCAATTCGCTTTCCAGCAAGTTGCTTTGATGTTGCAGCATCTCCACCTCTTCTTCCACGAGTCGACCCTCCAACAAGCCTTCCAATTTAGATTCTTCCTTCGCCACTTCATTTTCTGCAGCCACCTTCAGTTCGTAGATTTTCTGCGAAATGTCGGCATAAATCTTTGTGCCCGTGAGTTTTTCCAACAACTCACTCTTCTCCGCACTCTGCGCTTTGAGGAAATTGGCAAAACTACCCTGCGCCAACAGCACCGTGCGAGAGAATTGTGCATAGTCCAATCCCGTCACACGTTGCACCTCATCTTGTGTTTGCGTTGCCCCTTCGGCCACGCGCGTCACCTTGCCTTTGGGAGAAATCTCGTCCAAATAGCGTTCCACAGACTTGTAAGTATTGTTGCGCGTCAAACCCACTTTCCAACCTGCTTCATAGGTGCCACCAGAAGGCACAGAAAAGCGCACAATGACGAAGCCTTCTTTTGCCCCACGGCGCAAATAAGCTCGAGAGTCCTTGGCACTGTTCATCCCAATAGACTCTTTTTGTTCCTCAGACAGTCGTTCTTGTTTGTCTTCCAAACGCGGAGTGGTGTTGTAGAGTGCCAAACATATGGCATCGAGCAAACTACTCTTGCCGGCTCCTGTGTCGCCCGTTATGGCAAAAAGACCAGCTGAGCGCAGAGGTTCGGCGGTGAAATCTATGGTGTGTTCTCCTGCAAGAGAAGTGATGTTGCAAATCGTGATGGTTTCTATCGTCATATCGGCTAAGCTATGAAGAATGCGAGGAAGAAAAAGTGGGGAGGAAGGAAAAAAGATACAAAAACTGCAAGCGTCGGTTAGGCTTCGTGGAGCAACTGCTCAGCCATTTTGAAGCGTTGCAGTAGCGCATCGGGCATCTCATTGTCAAATCGTTCTTGATAGTGTCGTTGTGCCAAATCTAAGGGAGAAATTTGCTCTAAATTGTTGGCCAATGAGGGTAAATCTTCTGCTTTTCGCTCACCACTGTGCGCTAAATTCGTGGCAACACGACAAAAACGCACCGCTTTGTTGCTCAGTTGTTGCACAATTTGTGCCCGCAATTCGGGTTCGGGTTGAGAGATTTCCACGCGAAGTTCCAAGAAAGGCCACGTTTCTCGCGGTTGCGTGCCATCATATTCGGGCAACTCTGCCAACAGTGACAACAGTTTTTCGGGCGAAGCATACCCATATTTGGGCAAGGTGAGTAGCGCACACAGCGGAGTGTAGTCTAGGGTGCTCACCTCCGTGTTGCCACCCTCGTCGATGTTGAGCAAAGTGACACTGCGCTGATAGTCGCGTTCGGAAAAAGAAAGGGGAATGGGACTTCCGGCATAGCGCACCGTATCTAGGTCGTTCACCGCCTGCGCCTTGTGGATGTGTCCCAGCGCAGTGTAAGCATAACGTTTGGCCATATTGCCCACCGACACAGCATCTTGTCCGCCCACCACCAAACGCTCACTGTGTTCCACTTCGTTGACATAAGCTCCCACAGCATAGAAATGGGCTGCGACCACCACGGGCAACGATTTGAAATCGCTCTTTTTGTGGCATTTGTCCATCTGTTCGAGATGGTGTTTCAGTCCCTCTTCCACACTCATACCGTGGGGATAGTCAATGGCGCGCAAAAAAGGCAGGGCATAACACACCACTGCGGCCTCTGACGAATGGCGAGTGGAAAGTGGCAAAATGTTGCGCTCAAAGTCATAGCTATCACCTGTGCGGTGCACCGTGCCACGCACGTAGATGTTATGTTGTTGCAACAAGGCCTCAGCCGTTTCCAAGCGCGCTCCGGAATCGTGATTACCAGCAATGATCACCACCTGCATACCCTCGTTTTGGTCTGTGCAGTCGGTGAGGAAGTCAAAAAACAAGCGTTGCACCTCCACACTAGGGTTGGGAGTGTCGAAGATGTCGCCACTAATGATGAGTGCATCGGGAGTTTCTTCCCTTAATGTTTGCAACAACCATTGAAAGAAATGTCGATGTTCTTCCACACGACTGTGTTGATGAAAGACGTTGCCCAAATGAAGGTCGGCGGTGTGAATGATTTTCATTGCTATGTTGTGCTGATAAACGGCTTTTTATGCTGATAAATGGCTATTCTCTGCGATATTGAAGAGATGTTCTCTATGCTGTTGAATCGCTACTCTCTACGCTGTTGAAGAGATGTTCTCTGTGCTGATGAAGAGATGTTCTCTGCAGGAGAGAGGGGTATAGATAGAGTTTTGCGAAATTACGATTTTCTTGTCGCATAACCAATGTTTTTGTAGCAAAACATCTTTCGGCCATTTGCAAATGAGCACTAAAAGGCAACAAAAAGTATTCTCCCAAAAGACGTCTTGAAGGCATCAAAAAAACAACGTGTCGTTTTCTATAAAACAACGTGTCATTTTCAACAAAACGACGTATCGTTTTCTATAAAACAACACGTCGTTTTTTCTCAAAGTTCGTGTAGTTTGCAAAATCCATAATATCAACATCTTAGGCTAATCCACTTTGCTTTTCACGAGGAACTTAAAAAAAGTTTGGTCAAACTCATATCTTTTTATATCTTTGCAAGTTGAAAGATTTTTCTTTATGGCCAACAAGAATCTGAAAGAAGCGAAAGCCGCCAAAAACGACGAGTTTTACACGCAATATCACGACATTGAAGCGGAAATGAATGCTTACCTCGAATACAATCCCAACGTATTTCGAGGTAAGACCATTTTGTTGCCTTGCGATGACCCAGAGTGGAGCAATTTCACGCGTTTTTTTGTGGCAAAGTTTGAAGAGTTGGGCATCAAGAAACTAATCAGTACGAGTTTTGCTCAAGAGAGCAAGAACTATAAAAGCGATTGGCAACCCACGCTTTTTGAGAGCGAAGACCCACGTTTTAGTGCCGAAAAGACAGCCATCTGTGGCAAGATATTCACCTTGACGGGCGATACGAACAAAAATGGTCGCATCGACATAGACGACCTAAAATGGGACTATCTCGAAGGGACAGGCGATTTTCGCAGTCCCGAAGTGACTGCCTTGCGCAATGAAGCCGACATCATCATCACCAATCCCCCTTTTTCTCTTTTTCGCGAATTCCTTGCTTGGATAGTGGAAGGCAACAAACAATTTGCCATTATAGGGAATATGAATGCTATTACCTACAAAGAGGTTTTTCCGCTCATCAAAGAGAATAAGATGTGGCTGGGGGTAACTAATTTTAATACTGGTATGTACTTCTATGTCCCAAAGAATTTCAAGTATGCCGATACTTACAAATTTGATAGAGAAAGAAATGGGAAAGCTGTTAATAGAGTACCAGGATGTTGTTGGTATTCAAATTTAGAACACGGTCGTCGTCACCAGCCATTGGCATTAATGACAATGGAAGACAACTTGCGCTACAACAAAAAGATGAAAGACAAGGAGGCATACGACCACTATGACAACTACGATGCCATAGAAGTGCCTTACACCGATGCTATCCCCTCCGACTACGAAGGAGTTATGGGAGTACCTATCTCTTTTTTAGATAAGTATTGTCCGGAGCAATTTGAAATCTTAGGCCGAGCAGATGCTAATATAGGAAACGAAAGCAACATCTATCATATTTTAGGGTTCAAAGACAAAGGAGGAGCTCCGTTGATAAAAGGTCACTTTATCTATAAACGTATTCTTATTCGTCATTTGAAATCTTAAGGTTTAGAAAAGGCGATGACGAGAAGGATTTACGCATAAATGGTGCTTGTCCTTACTTTCGTATTCTTATTCGTCATTTGAAATCTTAGGTTGTAATCGAGGTGTAGAGCAAGATCCAAATGGAATCTATGGAAGAAGCAGTTATATAAGCGGAAATGAAATTTTTAAGAGATTATTCATCCAAAGAAAATTGAAATCTTAGGTTGTACAGAAAGTGAAGGAAAAGGCTTCTCTAATGGATTATGGTATAAAGAATCTGGAGTTGCACAGCCTCTTATCAATACACAAAGAATATACAAACGTATTTTTATAAAACCAACTTCCGAATGAATATATGGCTACACATACGTTTTCCTCTTATATAACCGCATCTTTTTCGATATTTAGGCCGTATTAATTCCCTAAGATTTCAAATGTCTGACGAGAACACGTGCATATTTTCTTTCTCCATTGACAAAGGGATAGCCAAAATTAAAACCATTAATTGACGTATTAGCCATTTGGCCTAAGATTTCAACCAACTAACAAACAACGCATCCAATGACAACAGAATTACATATCGAATGGACAGTTGCAGACATCTGCAAAGGGTTTGTGTATAACGAACTAGAAGGGAAGGGACTCTTTGGGCTAGATGGTAAACTAACTATTCAACCTGAATATCAAAGACACTACATCTATAACGACGGAAAAAAAGATGTAGCCGTCATTGAGTCTATTCTCAATAGGTATCCCTTGGGATTGATTTATTTCAACCTTACCAACAGCGGACAATATGAGGTGCTCGACGGACAACAACGCATCACCTCTATCGGAAGATTTGTCACTGGAAAATTCTCCATTGAAGACAACAACGGAAATATTCAATACTTCTCTGGACTTCCCGAAGAACAACAAAAACTCATCCTTGAGTCGAAACTCTTAGTCTATGTGTGTCAAGGAGAAGAGAAAGAGGTGAAGGAATGGTTTAAAACCATCAACATTGTGGGTGTGCCCCTCAACGAACAGGAACTCCGCAATGCCATCTATTCGGGCGTCTTTGTGAACGCAGCAAAAAAGGTGTTTAGCAATTCGCAAAATGCGGAAATGCACAAGTGGGGACACTATGTGAAAGGCGACGTGAAGCGACAAGAGGTGCTGAAAGTGGCGCTCGAATGGGTATGTGCTAGTCGAGGAATGACAGTAGATGCCTATATGAGCCAACACAGACACGACACGCAAATCACAGAATTGGAAAACTATTTCCGTTCGGTGATTGATTGGGTGGCCACCACTTTCACTATGGTGGAAAACAATATGTGCGGCATTGAATGGGGCAGACTCTATGAAACTTATCACACCACTCCATACAGCATTGCACACATCACCAAACGCGTGAGAGCTCTCCTCGAAGACGAATCTGTGCACTGCCCAAGAAATGTCTACGAATATGTGTTGGGAGGGGAACAACAACACGCTTTACTCGATGTGCGCTTCTTTGATGAGAAAGATAAAAAGGCAGCCTTCAAACGACAAACTGAAAAGGCGAAAGCGGAAGGGGTGTCTAATTGCCCTCTATGTGCCATTGGCGACAACAACAACCGTACACGCATCTATAAAATCAACGAAATGGATGCTGACCACGTAACGGCTTGGAGCAAAGGGGGGTCTACGACACTAGACAATTGTGAAATGCTCTGTAAATCGCACAATCGAGCAAAAGGAAACAAATAGAAGGTGTTCTGATTCAGTGCTTAGGGAGTGGGTTATCTCAGATATTATAACTCACTAATTGGTACAAGAATGCAGAAAACTTTTGAAGAACTCGCTCTAATGTGGAGCGAAAACAAACAGTCTATTGTGAAGTATTCCACGCTGTGTGCTT
>ENA-OWMY01000405-OWMY01000405.1-metagenome-genome-assembly--contig:-NODE-405-length-13261-cov-4.588520_pt1 | contig 13261 bp, 11 predicted proteins | sample MGYA00245358_ERZ651122 | MGnify/ENA primary metagenome ERZ651122 (study PRJEB26857, sample SAMEA4031752) | metagenome | biome: human; feature: oral; material: saliva | place: Philippines | collected 2014...
ATCCAGAAACTTCAATCTGTTACTCTAAAGCAGAAAATGTATCTAGCTTTAGACAAAACTTTGGGAAAATTAAAAAAGGTAATAGAGATTCGAAAAACAATGATCAGTTAGTAAAAGTGCGTGAAATAAACGATTATCACCATGCCAAAGATGCTTATCTAAATATAGTGGTAGGAAATGTATATGATACTAAGTTTACGCGAAATGTATTTAATTTTATTAAAGATAAAAAAGATGGAAGAAAATATTCACTTAATAAGGTATTCTATGAAAATGTTAGTGATTCAAAAACAGTAGCTTGGGAAATGGATAAAACAATTTATCAAGTAGAAAAAGTAATGAATAATAACAATATCTTAGTAACAAGAAGAACATCTGAACAAAAAGGTGGGTTATTCGATGCTACAGTCTATAAAGCTAAAGTTGCAGCGAAAGCTAAAGATGGTGTATATTATCCATTAAAAACTTCTAATTCTGTAGTGAAAGATGTTGCTAAGTATGGTGGATTTACAAAAATTAAAATAGCGTATTATTCTATTTTTGAATATGTACTTGTTAATAAAAAAGGTGAGGAAAAAATAACAAGAATCATTCCAATTCCAATTTATATTTCTCAAAATATTAAAGATGATAATACACTATTAGAATTTGGTAGAAGTCAAATCAGTACTAAGTCTGGTGAAGAAATTAAAGACTTTAAGTTGAAATATAGAAAATTATGTATTGGAGATAAAATTTATTTAGATGAATATCCATATTATGTTGGAGGAAAAACAAGTGATTACTTTGTATTTGATAGTGCAGTACAAGTATTAATAGATAAAGAAAACGAAAAATATATCAAGGAACTTGTGAAATTTACAAATTGGAAAAAAGATAATAAAGATGGAGAATTATCGAAGAACATTACTCGTAAGAAAAATATTGATTTATATAGTGCATTGTTGCAAAAAATGAAAACACAAGAATTAATCAATAAAAAACCAAATAAATATCGAGAATTAGAAAAAGAGGAAACAATATATAAATTTAATGGCTTAAACGAGGAAGAACAGTGCAAAACTCTTTTAGAAATGTTAAATCTTTTAACTGATAAGAAAACAGTTTATGATTTAAAACTAATAAATATAACAGCAACTAGAGGAAAACAAAATTTTGATTTAACGAGTTTAAAAGTATTTACAATAATAGAACAATCTGTAACAGGATTCTATGAAAAAGAAATAACAATAATAGGGGATAAAGGGAATGACATGGAGAACAATAATAGTTAGAGATAGGGCGAAGCTAGACTATAGCTTGAATTTCCTAACTGTAAGAAAAGAAGCGGAGACTAGAAAAGTTAGTCTTAGCGAAATATACATGATCATTATTGAAAGCACAGCGGTATCAATTACCGCCGTGCTTTTAAATGAACTCATGAAAAATAAAATTAAGGTAATATTTTGTGATGAAAAAAGAAATCCTAGTTCGGAATTAATACCATACTATGGAAGTCATGATACAAGTCTAAAGTATAAGAATCAGCTAGAATGGTCTACCGAGAGTAAAGAACGAATTTGGACAAGGATAGTATATGAAAAAATTAATAATCAAATGTTGTTGCTAAAGAAATTAGGTAAAGTAGAGTATAAGTTACTAGAACAATATCTTACAGAACTAGAGTGGAATGACAGCAGTAACAGAGAAGGACATGCAGCCAAGGTTTACTTCAATGCCATGTTTGGTATGGATTTTAGTAGAAATAAAGAATGTTTTACGAATGCAGCATTAGATTATGGTTATTCAATTATATTATCTGCCTTTAATAGAGAAATTGTATCGGGTGGATATTTTACTCAGTTAGGCTTATGTCACAGAAATCCATATAATAAATTTAATCTAGCCAGTGATTTTATGGAACCTTTCAGAATATTAGTAGATGAAACAGTATTTAGTATAGAAGCTGATGAATTTACTAAAGATCATAAAAACTTATTAGTTAATATTCTAAATAACACAGTTGAAATTGATGAAAAAGAACAAACTGTAGCTAATGCAATTAAAATATATGTTCGTAGTTTGTTTACCTCATTAAAAGAAAATGATTTAGAATACATAAAGATGTATAAGTATGAGTTATAGATTTATGAGAGTATTAGTAATGTTCGATCTTCCTACAGAAACATCTCTTCAAAGAAGAAATTATAGAAAATTCAGGAAAACACTAATAAAAAATGGATTTATCATGATGCAAGAATCTGTATATGTAAAGTTAGCGATGAATCAAGGGAGTGCAGATTTAATAGTGAAGAGTATTAGAAAAATGTGTCCGGATGAGGGGATAGTTCAAGTATTACAGATTACTGAGAAACAATTTTCTAAGATGGAGTTTTTAGTAGGAGAGAGTCAGACTGAATATGTAGATAATGATGAAAGGTTATTAGAACTATGAAGATTATTAATAAAAACTGGCAGAGAAAAATAGAAATAGAAGATAATATTATTTATACATTAGTTTTTGAAAATAAAAAGTATTATCGAGAAAATATAATTGAATTAATCAATCAACATAAAGGTAACGAAGGGAGTTACATCTTATCAAATGATAATAAAGAAATATCATTTGACAAGAATAGTTATATTATTACCGATATATTTAATATAGATATAAATAATAAAAAAGTACTATCAAAAATATACAGTTCATTACTTAAAGAAATAGTAGATGATATTTCAAGTTATAATGAATTATCAACAAATATTAGAGTATATTTTGAAAAATTAATATTTAATAGTTCTTTAGAAATTGATCAAGGTGAAGAGATAGATATGTCGTCGTTATTAAAATTAGGAGATTTTAGAGTTCATGTTGAAAATGATGATATTTTGGAAAAATTTGTAAAATTTTTAAAAGTATTATCAGAACTTTGTGGTTATAAAATTATTTTTGTAGTAGGACTTCATACCGTTTTCACTCAAGATGAAATAATAGAAATTTATAAAGAAGTATGTTTGAATAAAATAAATATCATAAATATAGAGTATCAACAATTTAATAATTTATCTACAAAAAATTATAGAGAAATAGTTTATATATTTGATAAAGATAATTGCGAAATATAGTATTGCATTTTTATGAAAATACTTGTATAATATAGGTAGATTCAAAATTTACATTCAAGTTCAAATAAAGATTTTATCTAAATTGCCTTCGGGCTGGATCGGTGTCGGTCCATTTTTTTATACCCAAATTCAAAGTTTCTTCTCCAAATCTCAATTTGAGGTTTGAGAGATATGTAAATTTTGAATTCTACAAAACCCTTTAAAACTTGTATTAAGTTAGTGACATGTTTGAGAGATATGTAAATTTTGAATTCTACAAAACTTCATAATCTTCTAAATCTTTTGACTTAAGGTTTGAGAGATATGTAAATTTTGAATTCTACAAAACCGTAGAAAAAGAATAGTAACAATATTCATGTTTGAGAGATATGTAAATTTTGAATTCTACAAAACTAATATTTGTGAAATCATTCACACATATATGTTTGAGAGATATGTAAATTTTGAATTCTACAAAACTGATGTTGGAGCAGTACAGATAACCACATGTTTGAGAGATATGTAAATTTTGAATTCTACAAAACTGCTCATGTTATTCAACTCCTTTCTTATATGTTTGAGAGATATGTAAATTTTGAATTCTACAAAACGTAGCGAATGATCTTGAACGTTTAGTTCTTGTTTGAGAGATATGTAAATTTTGAATTCTACAAAACCTCTACCATAAAAATATTTGTCTTGCCCTTGTTTGAGAGATATGTAAATTTTGAATTCTACAAAACATATTTACGATGAAAAATGATGAGACTATCGTTTGAGAGATATGTAAATTTTGAATTCTACAAAACTGAGAAGTCCTTCTAGAATGTGGAGTGAAGGTTTGAGAGATATGTAAATTTTGAATTCTACAAAACTGGGAAGCAATGATTGATAGGGTTGACAGGGTTTGAGAGATATGTAAATTTTGAATTCTACAAAACTTAAAATTCCAGGTATTTCATCTTTCTCTAGTTTGAGAGATATGTAAATTTTGAATTCTACAAAACCGTGGCAATTTAACCACGCTTTATATTAATGTTTGAGAGATATGTAAATTTTGAATTCTACAAAACTGTAACGTTCTTCACTTATTTCTATTTCATGTTTGAGAGATATGTAAATTTTGAATTCTACAAAACCGTCTTTATCTTTGAAAGATTGAACGTATCGTTTGAGAGATATGTAAATTTTGAATTCTACAAAACACCATCGCCATATAGCAATTTATCAACACTGTTTGAGAGATATGTAAATTTTGAATTCTACAAAACAAATATCCTCTTCTTTTACATCAATTCCTCGTTTGAGAGATATGTAAATTTTGAATTCTACAAAACGTAAGTTCGCCCGCATATACCATTGCAATTGTTTGAGAGATATGTAAATTTTGAATTCTACAAAACTGAAACATAATAAGATTGTTCTTGAGCATAGTTTGAGAGATATGTAAATTTTGAATTCTACAAAACGAGCAGAAGGATATTGAAATGCATTGATAGTTTGAGAGATATGTAAATTTTGAATTCTACAAAACTACGTTCCTATTAAATGGGTAGTACTTACAGTTTGAGAGATATGTAAATTTTGAATTCTACAAAACTTTCATTATCATTTTTTATCTTACTTTCTAGTTTGAGAGATATGTAAATTTTGAATTCTACAAAACATCGTTGACCCTAAAAGAACAGTTTGCTAAGTTTGAGAGATATGTAAATTTTGAATTCTACAAAACTGAAACCTCGTCGTAAGTCTTACCTGTTGCGTTTGAGAGATATGTAAATTTTGAATTCTACAAAACAGAATGTTGTCAATGCTTATATGGTAGGTGTTTGAGAGATATGTAAATTTTGAATTCTACAAAACTGGCTCATTATCGCTTATCGTTATCCACCCGTTTGAGAGATATGTAAATTTTGAATTCTACAAAACACGTAAGCCATAAATATGTATTGTGATGTCGTTTGAGAGATATGTAAATTTTAAATTCTACAAAACTGGATAACTCTTTTTCAAACCTCTCTGAAAGTTTGAGAGATATGTAAATTTTGAATTCTACAAAACACGAGTAAAAGCAAAAATACCAGCAGCAGCGTTTGAGAGATATGTAAATTTTGAATTCTACAAAACTTAAAGGGCGTGCAAATAGCTATTTTGTTGTTTGAGAGATATGTAAATTTTGAATTCTACAAAACTCTGTTACTACTCCAGTATGTCCGAATTGAGTTTGAGAGATATGTAAATTTTGAATTCTACAAAACAATCTAACTCATGATTTAAAATATCATAAGGTTTGAGAGATATGTAAATTTTGAATTCTACAAAACCTTGTAGTGTTGGGAGTGGTTCTAATGCTAGTTTGAGAGATATGTAAATTTTGAATTCTACAAAACATAATTCAGAGAAATAATGATATAATTTAAGTTTGAGAGATATGTAAATTTTGAATTCTACAAAACCTAGCATTTCTCTTATTTCCTGCGGTGTGTGTTTGAGAGATATGTAAATTTTGAATTCTACAAAACTAATACTACATCTGACACTTCGATTGTTCTGTTTGAGAGATATGTAAATTTTGAATTCTACAAAACTAATGAAGTTAGCAACGATGTCTAAGTCGTGTTTGAGAGATATGTAAATTTTGAATTCTACAAAACATTGGGTAAATTCAAAAGAAGTAGAAGGTTGTTTGAGAGATATGTAAATTTTGAATTCTACAAAACTTTAGTGGTAAAGTAGAAAAATTAATTTTTGTTTTAGAAATATGTAAATTTTCTGAGCATATAATAAGATTATTGATGAGATAACATTGAGTGTTATTTAATCTGTAATCTTATTTTTGTTTACATAAACGCGAATAATTATGAAACTAAATACAAAAAAGCATTTACGTTAATCTCAATAAACGTAAATGCTCTTAAATATTCTCTTACTTAGTTATCTCTTCAATTATCGTTTCTAACTTCATAGAACGGCTTGCTTTGAATAAGATAACTTCATTTTTGTGTTTGTTATTATTTAGATATTCACTAACTTCTGCTGTAGTAGGGAAGTGTAGTGTTTTTATTTTATCGTTTTTAATATGTTTTGTAATATTTTCAGCTAGTTCACCAACGCTGATTACTAAGTCAATATCGTTTGTATTTTCAGAAATATATTTTCCAACTTCACCGTGATAGTTAACTTCGTTAGGTCCTAGTTCGAACATACTTCCTAATACAAGTGTTTTATAATCGAAGTCGTCATAACTACTTACTACATCAACACCAGCTTTCATAGAAGTAGGGCTAGCGTTATATGCATCGTTGATTATTAGTGAATCCTCTTTGTATGGAATACTTTGTAGACGCATTCCTGTTATTTCCACAGTGTTTTCAATAGCTTTGCGGATTTCTTCGTTAGTTAATCCGATTTTACTTGCGATTGCTGTTGCAAACATAATGTTGTATAGGTTATGTTTTCCTTTTAATTTTGTGAAGTATGGTTCGTCGCTTATATTAAGTTTGAAATCAATTTTATCACGTGTAATTGTGTAGTTTTCTAATATAATATCGTTATAGCTGTTTTCACCACATGATGTTGCATTGATTTTTGAAGAATCTACTAATGTTTTTAGAAGAACTTCATCTCCGTTATATACGAAGTATCCGTCTTTCTTCATACCATTAGTAATTTCGAATTTAGCCTTAGCAATTCCTTCACGTGATTTGAAGAATTCAATGTGACTTTCACCGATATTAGTAATTACTGTATAATCAGGTTCAACTAACTTAGATAAGAAGTCAAGTTGTCCAAAACCATCAGCACCCATTTCAAGAACTAGTATTTCACTATCTTCAGGCGCAGCAAGGATAGTGATTGGCACACCAAGTTCATTGTTAAAGTTTCCTTGTGTTTTGTGAACTTTATATTTTGTTGATAATACACTTGTAATAATATCTTTAGTAGTTGTTTTACCGTTACTACCTGTGATTGCGATAGTTTTAGCATTTAAACTTTCTAAATAGTGTTTCGCTAGAGTTTGAATTGCTTCGTAACTATCATCAACGTAGATAATATTATTATCAGAAACAAAGTCCTCTTTTAATGATAAACTTGCTGCAGCACCTTTTTCAAAGGCACTTTCTATATAGTTGTGTCCATCTACATTTTCACCTAAGAAGGGGATAAATAAGTCACCTTGTTTTACTTTTCTACTATCAATTGCGATACCTGTAATTTCTACATTACTAGTAATATTCGCTTTTTTTGCATTTAATATTTCTTCTAAATCTGTAACTAAATATTTCATGGTTAATCCTATTCTTCAGTTAATAAGTTTTTACGATCTTCGTAACGCTCTACAGCTAACTTGAATAATTCTTCGATAATTTCTGAATAACTTACATTCATGTTTGCCCATAGAGAAGGGAACATTGAGAATGGAGTGAATCCAGGCATTGTATTTACTTCGTTAATGAAGATTTCTCCTTCTTTAGTGTAGAAGAAGTCAGCGCGTACTAATCCTGATCCACTAATTGCACGGAATGCAGTTGCTGCCATTTCTCTGAATTTAGGATATAGAGTAGTATCGATTGGCGCTGGAATATCCATACGAGATTGTCCATCTGTGTACTTAGTTTCGTAATCGTAGAAATCAGTAGTAGAAATATTTACGATTTCACCAGGATCTGTAGTTTTTACTTCGTTGTAACCAAGAACGGCAACTTCGATTTCTTTAGCACCTACAGCACCTTGCTCAACAACGATTTTTTTATCGAATTTAAGAGCTTCTTCGATACCTTTAACTAATTCAGCTTCATCGTTACAACGGCTAATACCAACTGAAGAACCTAAGTTCGCAGGTTTTACGAATACTGGGTATTTAAGATTTTCATTAATTTCAGCGATAAGTGCTTCCTTTTTATTTTTCCAAGTATATTCGATAAAGTGAACGTATGGAAGTTGTGGAAGGTCGTAAGCAGCGAATAATTGCTTCATAACTACTTTATCCATACCAGCTGCACTTGAAAGTACGTTGTTACCAACATAAGCGATATCCATAATTTCTAGTAATCCTTGGATTGTTCCATCTTCACCATTTGGTCCGTGTAGAACAGGGAAGACGATATCGAATTTACGTCCATCTTCGAATAATAATCCACTGATATCATTGTCAAAGTTACTGAAAACTAAATCGTGTTGATCAGTTACTTCTGATGTGATTTTTTCACCACGTGCCCAGTTACCTTCTAATGAGATAAAGATAGGGAATACGTTGTATTTTTCTTTGTCTATTGCGTTAATAATTGATTTCGCTGTTAAAAGTGACACTGAGTGTTCAGCACTTTTACCACCATAAACGATTCCTATGTTTTGTTTTGTCATAAAAAATCTCCTAAATAAAATTTTTATATTGTTATTTTAAAAATTATTGTTACAGTTCATAGAATTATGTGATAATAATTTACTATGCTACTAACACACTAGATATTAAATCTAGTATTATAACATATAATTATACCACAAAAATATAAAGTAGAGTAGTTTTATAACTAATTTAAAATGTTAAATTATTATTTTAATGCATATTAATGTTGTATTTTTGTAGTATCAAATTTATAATAGAGTATGTATAAAAAATGATATTAGTAGGAGGAAGTAAAGTTTGAATGAAAAATTAGAAGATAAATATGATTTTAAAACCTTGCGTAAAAGGAAAATTAATCTAGTATATAAATTTATCTTTGTATATATTGTGTTTCTTTTCGCATTAGCTATAACTCAAATGAAACTAGGGTATAGCGATACAGTAGCTTTTATTATATTCGCAATATTTTTCTTTATAATGGTTCGTTATTTTGCTAGGGAAGGATATAAAATTGAGAATATAATTGCATTAAAATTATTGAATAATTTGGAATTAGCTGAATTTATGGATTTTATGCATGAACAACATAAAAATAAAAAATTAACTAGAAATAGTACATATTATAACTATATGGCACTAGTTGAGCTTATCTATGGTAACTTTGATAAGAGTGAAGAATATTTATCAAAAGTAAAACTTACTCAATCAGGTTATATTAGAGGAGCCTTAAGAGGAACTGAAATATGGTATCACTATACTAGATTTATGTTAAATATTTTTACTGAAAAAGAATTTGATTTAGAAGAATTAAAAAAACAACTTGTGAAAACAGTTAGTAAAAATCAAGAAGCTGTTCAAATGTATAACAATAAATTAGATAATATATATAAAGTTCTAGTTTTAAAAGAACCTGCTGATAATTTTAAAGAAGAATTAAATGACAATATAGTAGAGTGTTCAAAAGTATTTAATTATTACTTCTATCTTTGTAATGAAGTGCTAAAAGAAAATAAAGAGGAAGCAAATAAATATATTGATTTATTATTAAAATACAATGAAAATTATTACGTAGTAAGAAAAGTGAGAGAAATAAGAGAAAAAAATTAAGGGTTGACCAATAGGTCAGCCCTTTTTATAGTTTATATTTCTCTTTTAGTTCTGCGATAGTATCACGAAGTTTTGCAGCTTGTTCGAATTCGAATTTTTCTGCAGCGGCGAACATTTGTTGTTCTAATTCTGCTAAGTGTTCTTCAATATTATCATCATTGATATTTGCAGTTTCTTCAATTTCAACAATATCGTCATCAACCACTTCTTTCTTAGCGCTGATAGAATCTCGGATATCTTTAATAATTGTTTGAGGGATAATTCCGTGTTCTTCGTTATAAGCCATTTGAATTTCACGACGACGGTTTGTTTCATCAATCGCTTTTCTCATACTTCGAGTAATATTATCTGCATACATTATTACGCGACCATTCGCATTACGTGCGGCACGTCCAATTGTTTGAAGAAGAGCTTTATCTCCACGTAAAAATCCTTCTTTATCTGCATCCAAAATAGCCACAAGCGACACTTCAGGAATATCTAGACCTTCACGTAGTAAGTTAATTCCAATAAGAATATCGAATTTACCAAGTCGAAGATTTCTAATTATCTCTGTACGTTCTAATGTTTTAATATCAGAGTGTAGGTATTCTACTTTTAACCCATTTTCTTTCAGGTAAGCTGTCAGAGATTCTGCCATTTTTTTAGTTAGAGTAGTGATAAGTACACGTTCTCCTTTAGCGATAATCTTCTCAGCTTCTTTAGTAATATCGAATACTTGGTCACTAACAGGTCGAATATCGATAATTGGATCTAGTAGACCTGTAGGACGAATGATTTGTTCAGTAATTTTTGTACTTTTCTCTAATTCAAAATCACCAGGTGTGGCCGAAACGAAAATAGCTTGATTAAGTTTTTTCTCGAATTCTTCGAAGTTTAAGGGTCTGTTATCCAAAGCCGTAGGTAATCTGAATCCATAATCAACAAGTACTTGTTTACGAGCTCTGTCTCCGTTAAACATACCACGAACCTGAGGAAGGGTAACGTGTGATTCATCGACTACTAGTAACCAATCATCTGGGAAGTAATCTAGTAGTGTGTATGGAGTACTACCAGGTTCACGAAGTGTAAGGTGAAGAGAGTAGTTCTCTATCCCTGAACAAAATCCCATTTCTTCCATCATTTCAAGGTCATAGTTAGTACGTTGTTCAAGACGTTGAGCTTCTAGAAGTTTATTTTCCATATTTAGAACTTTTAATCTTTCTTCTAGTTCAGCTCGTATTCTCTTAATCGCTTCTTTAGTCTTTTCATCACCAGCAACGAAGTGACTGGCAGGATATATTGCGATATGTTCAAGTTCACTTAGTACTTCGCCGGTTAAAGGATTAATCTCACGAATACGATCGATTTCATCACCGAACATCTCTATACGAACAGAATTTTCACTACGAGATGCTGGGAAGATTTCAATAACATCCCCGCGAACCCTAAAATTACCACGTGTAAACTCAATATCATTTCGCATATATTGAATGCTGATTAGTTTTTCCATTATTTTATTACGATTAATTTCATCACCAACACGTAATGATAGAACTAGCGATGAATATTCTTCTGGCGAACCAAGACCATATATACAGCTGACACTCGATACGATAATAACATCATCACGATCGAATAATGAAGATGTTGCACTGTGTCGTAGTTTATCAATCTCATCATTCACAGATGAATCTTTTTCTATATATGTATCTGTTGATGGAACGTATGCCTCTGGTTGGAAGTAATCATAGTATGAAACGAAGTACTCAACTCGGTTATTCGGGAAAAACTCTTTAAGTTCGTTGTATAATTGTCCGGCTAATGTCTTATTATGAGCCAGAACCAATGTAGGTTTTCCTACATTTTTTACTATGTTAGCTATTGTAAATGTCTTACCAGTACCAGTAGCACCAAGTAATGTTTGATATTTTTCTCCATTATTTAAACCTTCAGTAAGTTCGGCAATCGCATTAATCTGATCACCTTTAGGATCATACTTACTCTGAAGATCAAAATCTACATGTAATCTATTAATTTCCAAAAAATTCACTCCTTATACTAGGTTGTTCTGTGAGTTAATAGTATAAATAAAATAACTCACACAAAAGGTTAATTTATTCTTTCATTAAATATTATAATATAGAAAGAAAAATAGGGGAAGTGAAAGAAATTATTTAATATTTACTAATTTGTGTTTATGAAGTTGATAATAATTTATAAAACATCATATTTTGTATATTTCTACTATATTTTATTTTGTTTTTTTCAGTGTATATGTTAAGATAGTATAGTATGAAAAAAGGAGGAAGTAATGGATACACAAAAAATTATATATACTTCACCGAAAAGTGAGAGAATTGATAAATTTTTACAACAAGAATTAACAGATGTTTCTAGAACAAATATCCAGAACTTAATTTCTGAAGGTTATATTAAAGTAGATGGGAATAATATTAAAACTAATTATAAGTTAAAAGAAGGTAATGTTATTACTATCGATTACAAAGAACCTGAAGAGTTAGACGTTGTAAAACAAGATATTCCAGTGGATATTGTCTATGAAGATAATGATTTAATCATTGTAAATAAAGCTAAAGGTATGGTTGTTCACCCATCTGTAGGACATAAAGATGGAACATTAGTTAATGCCTTATTATTCCATAGTGAACTTTCAAGTATTAATGGTACTATCAGACCTGGTATTGTTCACAGAATAGATAAAGATACGTCAGGATTATTAATCGTTGCGAAAAATGATAAAGCACATGTTAAATTATCAGAAATGATCGCGAATAAAGACGTTAAGAGAAAATATTACGCTCTAGTACACGGAAGTATTAAGCATGACTACGGAACTATAGATGCACCAATCGCTCGTAATCCGAAAGAACGTAAAGAAATGGCTATTATCGATGAAGGGAAACCATCTATTACACACTTTAAGGTTATAGATAGATTTGAGAAATATACTCTTATCGAATGTGAATTAGAAACTGGACGTACTCACCAAATCAGGGTACACATGAAATATATTAACCACCCATTAGTAGGGGATCCAGTATATGGTCCAAGAAAAACATTAAATACAAATGGGCAGTCACTCCATTCGAAAAGTATCGAATTTAATCACCCGATTACTGGTGAACACCTTTACTTTGAAACAGAAATTCCAGAGTATATGGTTGAAACAATGTCTAAATTAGATAAATAGAATATTTTATAACATATCACTTCAAATGCTGGAAATTGTTGCCAATTTTGAAGTGATTTTTTATAAAGTTAATTCTGTATTAGTATAGATTTATAATATAAAATTTATTTTTCCAGAATATAAATATTTATTTTTTATTGTTTCTATTAATTTTCTTTCATTCTCACCCTCAACAAAATAATGAAGTATCATTTTAATTATGCCTCCTCTAATTCATATATTAAATCAAGATAAGGTGCAACATTAAAAACATCATTTTTTATTGCTTCCATCAAAAAAATGTTGTCCTCATCAATATATTCAGAGGCATATACCACTTCTATTTTTTCTCTCTTTTTTAAAAATGTAAAACAATGTATTGGAAGATCCATATTTAATACTTCCATATTATGAGTAGTAAAAAATAGTTGAGTATTAGGTTTTAAAAAATCTATCATTAAACTTAAAATAGCTTTTTCTACATCGCTATGAATATAGGGAAACTTTTCATCACAATAATAAAAAACATTAGTATTTTCTTTAATTGCACT
>ENA-OWMY01000407-OWMY01000407.1-metagenome-genome-assembly--contig:-NODE-407-length-13205-cov-2.763194_pt1 | contig 13205 bp, 6 predicted proteins | sample MGYA00245358_ERZ651122 | MGnify/ENA primary metagenome ERZ651122 (study PRJEB26857, sample SAMEA4031752) | metagenome | biome: human; feature: oral; material: saliva | place: Philippines | collected 2014 | study...
ATAGTACATCAGCTTCATCGCCAGCATACTTCTGCGTCATTGAGAGCGAGTCCTTACCCGTAGGAATGTTAATGCCTAAGCTTATAGCGAACTGTGATGCTGCTTCTACTGCATCATAGAGTCGTGCATCTTCACCCTTATTACGGCAAGGCCACATCCAGTTGGCACTAAGAGATACACCAGAGAGACCGTGAGTTAATGGCGCAAACACAATGTTTGTCAAAGACTCTGCAATAGCCATCACTGAGCCAGCGACAGGGTCTACAAGTGCTACCTGTGGCGCATGACCAATAGAAGTAGCGATACCAGCCTTACCTCGGAAGTCAAGAGCCATAGCCCCAAGGTCGCTTAGCGGTAATTGGATTTCGCCTTGACACTGCTGACGAGCTACACGTCCCGTTACAGAGCGGTCTACCTTACATGTGAGCCAGTCTTTACAAGCCACAGCTTCCATGCGCAGCACATTATGTAGATATTCCTCTATCTTATCCTGAGCGTAAGCAAGAGGAGCGAAACTTCTTTCCACATGCTCATCTTCCATAATTGTCTTTGGTGAGCTACCAAACATATCACCTAGAGCCAAGTCTATGGGCTTAGTTCCGTTATCCTTCTCAAAGACTAAACGCATATCATCAGTCGTCTCCCCTACCACATAGAGAGGGGCACGTTCACGCTCAGCAATGCGTTTCAATGAGTCTACAGCGCTCTCGCTCACAAGCAAGCCCATACGCTCTTGGCTTTCATTACCAATAATTTCTTTCGCACTGAGTGTAGGGTCACCTACGGGTAGTCTATCCATATCAATATGTCCGCCCGTAGCCTCAACAAGTTCGCTTAGGCAGTTTAGATGTCCCCCTGCGCCATGGTCATGAATAGATACTATTGGATTTTCGTCGCTCTCAGCCATAGCACGCACCACATTCTGGACACGTTTTTGCATCTCAGGGTTGGCTCTTTGTACGGCATTAAGCTCTATCGCTCCAGCATATAGCCCTGTGTTTACCGAGCTCACAGCTCCACCGCCCATACCGATGCGGTAGTTATCACCACCCATAAGCACAACTTTCTCGCCTGTTTGAGGTTCGCCCTTGAGTGCATACTCACGCTTAGCATAGCCTACGCCACCTGCGAGCATAATCACCTTGTCATAACCATACTTAGGATGACCATCACCCTCGGTATGCTCATAAGTCAAGACCGAACCGCAGATTAGAGGCTGACCAAACTTATTACCGAAATCACTTGCTCCATTAGAGGCCTTCGTTAAAATCTGTCTTGGAGTCTGATAACGCCAAGGACGTTCGTCTGAATAAGCCTCCCACGCACGCGCACCTTCTGTACGAGGGTAACTCGTCATGTAAACTGCCGTACCAGCAAGCGGAATACTTGCTCGTCCACCAGCCATACGGTCACGGATTTCACCACCAGTACCAGTAGCCGCACCATTGAAAGGCTCTACTGTCGTAGGGAAATTATGCGTTTCAGCTTTCAATGACAGAACGCTCTCTATTTCTTTTGTTTCAAAGTAATCAGGTGCATCAGCTCTGTGTGGGGAAAACTGCTCTACCTTAGGGCCAGCGACAAAGGCTACATTATCCTTATATGCAGAAACGAGCAAACCAGGATTTTGCTGACTTGTTTCCTTAATCATCGCAAAAAGACTGCTTGCTCGCTCTTCTCCATCAATAATAAATGTTCCTCCAAAAATCTTGTGACGGCAATGCTCACTATTTACCTGACTGAAACCAAAGAGTTCGCTGTCACTAAGGGGTCTTCCTAAACGCTCTGACAACTGCTCCAAATAGGTAATCTCCTCAGGGCTGAGAGCCAAGCCTTCCGCTTCATTATACGCCTTTATGTCTGTAATGTACTTAATCTCTTCAGGCTCTAAGTTCACATGGAAGAGCTCCTGATTTAGTCCGCAGTACAAGGCCTGCAACATAGGGTCATAAGTAGCATCTTCGCCCTTTACAGGGAAGTACTCTTCTAAGCGAATAACCCCTTCGATATTCATATTCTGAATTATCTCAATGGCGTTTGTACTCCATGGGGTAATCATTTCTTTTCGTGGTCCCACATAATAGCCTTCTAGGCTGGTCTCTTTGAGGGCTTCAGCACCGCTAAAGAGCCATGTTAGGGCACGTAGATTTTCAGAAGAAAGAGTTTGTTGAGATTCTAGGGCATAGACATTACCCGAATTGCTGCGAAAGAAGCTGATCATTGTTTTATTAGCCTTTGTCAGTTGTTATTTTCGAATTACCACAAAGATACTCAATTTTTAGCGTAATCTCCCCTCTCTAAATACTTCCTCAAAATGAAATAGTGCGACCATATCTTCTAAATACAGCCGCACCATTTTACATTGAGTAAATTAAAATCTCAAGCTCAAAGAGATTAGAGAAGAGATGACTTTAAGCCTAGAATTACTTCCACTTGCGTGCTTATATTTTTCTTTTTAAGCTCTAAATCCGCAACTTTCGCCTGAGCTTCAGAGAGCATCTTAGCTTTGTCATCCTTTTTAGTTTTAACCTCTACTAACTGCTGCTGAAGAGGTTCAATTAGCTCGTCAAAGAAGGATTTACGAATAAACTCTAGTACCTTATCCTTATTGCCAAAAGCATGCTCTAGAAAAGGAGTCGGATCAAAATCATTACTAATAGAATTTATGTTGACTAGAAGGTCATTGACGTTATCGCCATGACTCAGAATATTAAATATCTTATTTGACAAAGAAAGTGTTAACCCTGAAATAAAAGCTGCTAGAATACTATCAGTATCATCATCGCCTCCACTACTGCAAGAAAAGAGACTATTATTAACTGACTCTAATCCCTTGATTTTGGCTTTAACACCCTTCACAAAATCACGGCTATTAAAATCTTTGAGATATCTCAACAATAGTGTTTCTGCTTCTCCAAAAAACTCATCAACACATTTTCCCAATTCACGCTCTCCCTTATCAGAAAGAGACTGCGCTGTTCTCTTTAGTTTTCGGTTATATAGGCGTTGATATTCACTATCAAGCTTAGGTTTTATTGACTTAAAACCTTTAAATATTCCCCATTCATTTCTGACGATACCTTCCATTCTCTTACAAGAAGCATCTACATCGTCTTCCAATTCTTGTGCACCTTTTCTTTTGAGATTTTGAATTGTAGAATATAGCTCCTCTCCAAGAGAATCTAGTTTCTTAGACATTCTCCGATGAAGCTTGCTTAAAGACTCCTCTCTTTCATCCAATTCGAAGTCTGGCACAGAGAGCAAATTAATCTGATTGCGCAGTAAACTAATCTCTTTCTCATTATCTGCCTTCAATTTCTCTCCTGCCGCTACAATAGCATTTAAGGGCTTTGCAAAAAGAATCTTACCCTTCTCATTGTCTATTATTTGCTGGACAGCCTGCACAAATGTATCCATGCGGCTCCGTTCATACATTTCCGTTTGGGTACTAATTCCAAAATTTGAGCAGTGGCGTTGCCAAGAAAAATTCAGCGCCTCCTTTGATGCAATCCTACTCATTGGCAACTCAGACAATAAAGCCATCTCCGCCGATAAAGGAATTGGCTCCACCTCCTTCAAGATTTCAACAAGCGTATTATCATCACATTCACGGCAAGCTTTCTTTATCTCCTGTGTTACATACTCCTTAATCTGATTTTCATCTTCAGGATTAGTTACATCGCAATAAGGGATATCGTATTTATTAATCCCTACCAAAACCTTACCAATACCACACTGACGGACATTCTTAAATATAATATCTCTATCAGTTGCGTCAAATGGACGACCTGCATAGAGCATCATAACGACCACATCTGCTTTCGCTAGAAATGCTTTAGTTCGCTCCTCTCTAGATACGATAGGGTCATTAAAGCCTGGGGTATCTACGATTTCAACACCTTTCAGATAATCATGAGGATAGTAAATCTTAACTGATTTTGTAATGGAAACATACTTACCCTCTGCTCCAACATACTCGACTAACTGCTCAAAACTATCTTCTTTGGTCTTACCTAGATAACTATTCAAACTGGAGCCTAACTTGACAGATTTGGCAACTAACTCTTTTGCGGCTTTTATCTTGGACAAATCCAAGGTATCTGTAGCCTCAGACTCATCTCGTTTAGCCTGCATACTCTGCTCTGCCCATTCATCTGGAGTATAGAATTCAGCAACAATACGCTTCTTCTCTCCGTAAGTGATAACCGATAAGGCGGCCGTCATGGGGGTAGTTGCAGCAGGTAAAATATCATCCTTAAAAACAAATGCATTCAAGAAGGTCGATTTACCACACTTCATTTGACCGATAACCCCAATGGTCAGCACATCATTTTCTAACTTATCTTTTATTTCTCCTAATGAAATAACATTCCTATCACCAGCAAGAGCCTTTGTTTTAGGAATCCAGCCAAATTCCACTGCTTCAGTTGCAAACTCTAGAAGTTGACGTTTTTTCGTCTGCAACTCTTCAAACATATTGTGTTTCATATTCGTCGTAATTCTTCCGTGATTTTTTTATAAGATTCCCAACAATCATCTATATTTCTAAAAGACGATTGTAGAGACGATTGCCAAGAATACTCGTTTTCAATCTCTGCCGTAGCATCCAAGGACTCACTAACTTTCCCTATAATGTAATCAATTCGTTCTCCTGATATTTCTTCAATTAATTCTGAAAAAACTAAATACTCATCCCCAGACATCTCAAATTTATTCGAACCAAAGAAATGAGTTTCATATGTCGGAAGACTGCTAAGTTCATCACAATCATCCTTCAGCTTTTTAATTCCTTCTTCAATACTATCCTTAATACCATTTATAGCCTTTGTTTTTTCGCCTATCTCTTGAGTACTAGTTCTTATAGCCTTATCAAAGCACTCTAGAAAACCTTTCAAATCATTATGTATATCTGCAACAAACGCCTCACGAGATTCTGACCTAGGTACATTCTGAATTGGAGTCATAATATTCTCTAAAGGAGACTTTGAAGAAAAGCGGATAAACTGCTCTACTTGTAGACCTGCCTCTGCTAATGTAGTCTTGATAAGTTGCTCCACTTTTCTTATTTCAGACTCAGGCTTAGTGTCCACCTTATTGATAACGATGTATAAAGGCTTATTGAGTTTTTCTTTAATTACAGAAATAGAACTCCTATTAATAGTACCTGCATTTACATCGAATACCCAGAACAAAGCATCACACTCATTGATGACATCTATAGTACGTTCTCGGTCCTCACTATCATTCGAGCTAAATCCAGGCGTATCAAGAATACTAATCCCATTAAGATTCTTATTCTGATAGGTCATTACAAAATACTTAATCAAGGAAGAAACGCCTTTGACTTGGTCTAAAATCTCTTTTGAAACCTTTTTAAAAGTATTTTCCAAAATTACCTTACGCTGACCATCGCCTGAAATAAAACTATAAGAGACAGCATTTCCTCCAGCAATATATGTGGGTATGGCCGTTGTAGCCTTAGTACTTACAGGTAGCTTGGGTATATTCGGATTATCTTGTGAAAGAATCCTATTCACTATAGAAGTCTTTCCTGCTGAGAATTCACCCACAAAAGCTATCGTAGTCTTCTTATCTAACCAACTCTTGCGCTTAGAGGCAACCCATTGGTCACAGTTGTCCATAACCCATTTCTTCTTTTCTTGAAGAGCCTCAGAGCCTGACTTATCATCCCAAGTTAAACTATTATAATTAGTATAGAGATGTGCATTTAGGTCAAGATAAGGACCTTTAACAAAAGATTCAAATGCACCAATACGCTTATATAGCTTATTCACATCATCGTTGCTTAGGTCCTTTGCAGAAAGAATCTCTTGAATAAAATTCAATGACTCCATCTTACAGTTCAACTCCTCTTCTTTCTCTTTAAGAGAATCACGAACAGAACTTAACTTCTCCTCTAATTCTTCTCCTTCCTTTTTGCACTTCTTTAGTTCTTTTTCAAGCCCTTCATTCTCTTGCTCCTTGGAAGTAACTTTATCTTCACTTTTTGAAAGTTTTTCCTTAAGGTCCTCAATTTTCTCCTCACGGTCTTCAAGGTCATCCTCAAAGTCTGAAATTTTCTTCTTTAACTCAGCAACAAGAGCAGATTGCTCTTGTGCTGAAGAAATAGACACCTCGCCACGAACAGCATCTTTCAACTGCTGGTCTAGTTGGAGACACTGCTGATTAGCCTCTTCTAATAGAGCTTTATACTTAGACTCTATCGCTCTCACTCGGTCTTCTGAATCAGAGCTTAAATCCCTTGTTCTAGAAGCTAGTGCTTCTGAAAGTTTCTGCTTTAATTCTTTATTTTCAGTCTCTAACCTATCCGCAGTACTACGTAATGGCTCTATCACAGACTCGTCTAGCTCTTTATGCTTGGACTCTAATTGAGTTTTGTCACTATCAGACTTCTTTCTATTTAGCAGAAATCCGAGAATTACACCCAAAAGAAGAGCTATACCTATGTAAATAAAATACTTAATCTCCATACTATTCCATTCGCTCCTTAAGCAGACTAATCTGAGCAGCTTGAGCCTCACAACTTTCCTTGTACTCCTTAAGTTGAGTAATGAGATTATCATTGTGGCTACGCAAAGAACTTACCTCTCTCCTAAGTCTATTAAGCTCATCTTCCAAATCATCGTGGGCATCCTCATTATTCTTTGAGTCCCTGCGAAGTTTATCTATCTGAGCAAATAAATCTTCAATCTGACGTTCCGCTTCCTTATTACGCTTTCTAAACTTTTCATTTTCTGAATAAAGCTCATCAAGCTCTCTCTGCTTAGTATCACCCTGAGAAGAACTCCCTACAATTTTCTCTTTTAAAGCTACACCGGCCAATCCTCCGATTACAAGGCCACTCACTAATTCTATCATTTTCATCTTTGTTTTATAAGGTTAATAGTCTCTTTTTATAATCTCGTAGTTGATTTATTCTTTGATTGAATTGTTCTATCTGTTCTTTACGCTCAGTCTTCATCTGATTTAGAGTTTCTGTACGCTGTCCAATTACCTCTGAGGCATCTGCATACAAGGATTCTCGGATAGCCTCAATCAGCTGATGAGAGATATTACATAATCTCTCTCTGAACTCTGGAGATAGAGTCGTATCAATATAATTATGTGTCGCACGAACTCTCTGAGGTTTCGAGAATAACTTTTCAGTAACAAAGCCAACCATATTATCTATTATACCCTTGTTACTTCCTGCTTTAGCTGAAATCCTCTGAGCCCCATCCTCTATCGCTTCGTACTTCGAAGTAACATTTGAAGCAAATTTAGTCGCTTGTTCTATCCGTTCCGCAGCTCTGCGGTTCGACATCATACTTCCAATATCTGTGGCCGTATCTACAACATCAATCATTTTACTATTGGTGAGACCTTTTGCTACTGCTCCAGTCGCTCCAGTCGCTGCTGCACTTGAGATAATAGAGGTTGCCCACCAAGCGGCACCAACAGCAGCTCCTCCAATAACCCCCATTTTAATCCACTTATCATACTCATGCCCCATAGAGTTCAAATCAAGAGTATAGCTCAATCCTGACATCTGGACATTTGATAAATCCATACTCATCAACGAGTTAAAAGAAATATCATACTCAGAACCTTTTTGCTTTTGAGCAGCTGAACGCATCGCTGTCTGAATATTGTTTCGATAACTACTCATCAACAAAGAAGCTGTCCCATTGATAGCCATGATGGCATCATTATCAAAGTCCGAACTCTTACCCGAAATCAAAGTATTTAGTTTATCAAAAACCGTATCCTCAAACTTACGAGTAGTCTCCCGTTCTTGCTCTTCAATGTCATCAGACATGGACTGAATAAGGCGATTGATACTTTGCTTGATTTGATTTAACTCTTCCTGACTATCCATTATAGCATCCTCCAAAGCACCATCAGATGAATCTGATGCTGATATCAAACCATCAATGTATTCCGACATAAATTGGATGATATTCTTGATACGTTGTTCATCAACGCGCTTCAAGATATCCTTCTTCTCCTGCTGGATAGAGTCAAGCAATGCATAGAAATCTGTTAACGAGTCTTTTGTTGCTGACACGACTGCAACTTGCTTCAACGGAATCTCACAATTCTTACAGATATAAGCCTTAGCTAATTCAACATCTTCACGAGACTTGGTATCACTCTTCGTCAATATCAAATAAATAGGACGCTGTGACAACTTTATCATCTGAATAAAGTCAGTCAAAGAACGAGTAATCTGCTGATTGATATCCGCAACGAGCAATATGCCATCAGCCTTAGGGAGGAAATCAACTAAGGTCTGTCTATGCTTGGGATCTGGTGATGATAATCCTGGGGTATCAACAATGATTGTAGACGAAGGAACTCTGTTAGATGTATCAAAGAGGGTAACTACTTGTGCATCTGCTAAAGCATCATTTTTAAGAGTACTTAAATCAGAAACATCAACACGAGTACCTTCAGCATTGATAACCTCTGCTCTACATACTTCTGCACCAAAATGAACTTCATAGATAGTTGCTGTCGTTGGCTTTGTCGCACTCTCCAAGCATTTACTATCGGTCAGAGCATTTATAAGCGTTGTTTTACCTGAACTAAATTCTCCCACAAGAGGTAGGATAATTGGAGCATTTTGTTGTTGCGCCCTAGTTTCAATCTGAATCAGTTCGGCAATAACATTGTTGAGATTTAGAAATTCTGCAATACTTTTTAGTTGATTAGCTTTATCCATAAAATTTATATGATGATTTTTATATTCTCTTTTTAGGGGCGCTTAATCCATGTACGTCCCTCATTGGTCGAGTAATAAAGACCCTTACTCGTTTGGGCTAGCAACTCTTTTCCGCCATTGACAAGCGTGAGGAAATCTCCATACGTAGTTCCTGTGAAACGAGGCGTCCATGTACGCCCATCATTCGTTGAGTAATAAAGACCTTTGCTTGTAATGGCGAGGAGTTCTTGACCGTAATACAGGAGGTCAAGGAAAGGGCCATAAGATGAGTTTGCGTAACGGGGTGTCCATGTGCGCCCATCATTAGTTGAGTAGTCTAAATGATGCGCATCCTTCTGAGAGATACAAATCAATTCTCTCCCTGATGAAACCATTGTAGGCATAGCGGTACTGATTTACTACTAAGTATTTTACATGCCTCAGCAACCATGACTGCCTAAAAATAAAAATCAACATATAAAAAAAGGCGGCAGCACTCCTTCATCTATATCTTTACTCGGGTAGGCTCTGGTAAAGCCCTGGATTACAGATAAGAGAAGGCAGTCTGCCCCCTTATAAGGGTGCAAACTTGCCCCGACTTACCACTGAGAATCCTATTGTTTAATTTACCAGATTAACCCGATCTCAGTAATAGTCTGCAAGTATCTTGCTATGTATGGTCGCCTAAGCGACTTGTATCTAATCTTTTGTTCAAAGATAGTACGAAATTTATATCCATGCAAGAGAAACACTCACCTAAGGCTAGACAGACTGCTTCTGCTTATCTACGACAAAAGTAAAGACCCAATATGCAAAAAGCTTTCACACCTCTAAGAGTATAACTCCACACCGACATATACTACTCAATATAAATAGATTATAATCCTAAATACATTCAAAAATCTAAAACAACTCACGCATGCACGACTTGGGAGGACACTCAGACACAGATGATGCTAGATATTTATCACGCAAAGATTGAGTAATATCTTTCATGTAATCCCGCACCTTCCCTTCGCTTATAACCTCTACGGTATCTCCCATAGACAGAATAATCGAAATCAAATCATAGGTAGCAGCTAGTTCGTATTCAAATACAGCATACTCATCTGTGCTCTCAATCTCTCGCTGACTAGCATGCAGGGGTAATGTGCGTAAATAGGAAACTTGAATGCTATCAACCTTAATACGTAAGTGCTCTGGCATAGCATCTCCAGCATGGACTATGCCATACGCATACTGAAAGTATTCCTCCATAGAGAAATCCGCAGGCATAACAAACGTTTCAGCGCTAAGGCTAAGCGCCTCAATACGGTCCAAGGCATATATATAAGGATACTCGCGACCAACCTCCGCAATCATATACCACCGCTGATTAAACAAGCGCAAGCCATAGGGTTTAACACAATCATATTGCGTACAAGAATTATCCTTGTAAAAAGAATGATACGACATCCTTAAGCAGCGCCCATCCATCATAGCTCTGGAGATTAACATAAGCCATTCGGTTCCCCTAGATATGGGTTCCAGCATAATGCGTCCCTTAAGCTCTCGCCCAGCCATAAGGAATATATCTTGCTCTGTGTAGTTCAATAGATGCATCAAAGAGAGGTCACTTTTCAGCACCTCAGGATTACTGATGTAATATCTATTTCCATCAGCCCTATCGCAGGCAATACATATACCAAAATCCATTTCTATCGCACTCTTATGATTATGGAAGGTGCGCAGTAAAAGTTCTCTTCCGTCATCATTGTATGCGGAGTATTTCCACTTCGTGGCTAATTCTTCGAAGGTCAGATGCTGTCCACTTGATAAGGCTTGTATCAGCCATAAGTATCTACGTACATTTGAGGGCATAATTAAAATCTCCTTATTTCAATTCTATTGCACAAAGATATAGTTTAAGCTAGATTATCCTAGAGTAGTGGGTCAATCTCTTTATGGGATCGTGCAAGCCTTTGTTGGCGTAGTGCATTGCTCCTTCTCTAAGGCAGTAATCACTTGGCGGATTTGTCGCCCTAAACCAATAGTATAGCCCTGAGAAACGAAGACAACACGATTAAATGTATCTGCAATCACAAAAACAGGAAGGTTGCCAGCACGCAGTTTCATATTCGTAACCAGTTCGGAAAGTACACTACCCTTACTATCTAGACCAAAGACTGTTCCCTTAGGCAAGCCCACAAAGTCTTCAGGGCGATAACGGCTTTGACTTGTCTTGTCCTTAAATAGTAGCACCAAACTACGCCCCCAATGCTCAAACACATCACGCTCAGCGATAATATCCTTCAAAGCGTGGTTAGTAGGCTCTTCGCCTGCGCCAAGTATTCCGAGTATGTAATAGCCTCGCCCAGTTGTTGAGAGAATTGATTGTTCCTTACCAAGAGGAGCTACAAATTGCTCAGTTTTTGTAAGCTGACTAGCATCACCGTAGTACGTGTACAAGTTCTCCGAATTCAAACTACCAAGAACGGCGACCGCAGTAGTATCACGGCGCATAAGCAACTCTTCATCTGTTGTTTGCCCAGCCTTGATATTGAATGTACGCATATTGACAAGTACACTACCACTAGCCAAGCGCGAACCCGTTACCAGCATATAATGACCGACATCCATCTGTGTACCCTGCTTGAAGGTATTAGCCCATGAAGAGCCTTGCTCTAGTCCATTATCCCCCACATCATAAGAGAGCAATCGGGGCTTGCCCTGAGCATCAAACTTAGATATTGAGAACTGATAATAATACTTCGGATTATCAATAATGCCATTATCCTTATAACTAAGCCTAAGAACACCCTGCTTAGATGTCGTCTGTGGAAGCCCCTTATCTAGGATAATATCCTGCCATTTATCCTTTTCATAAGCCTGCACCTTGCCCGTAACACCATCTATTCTTGCAGGCCAACCCATAGCACGAGCTAGTGAAACGAAGAAGATATTGCGAGAATGTGTATCGGCCTTCTGACTCTTCCACACACCAATAGGCTCAATCGGATAAGTAAGAGGATTATGACTATTATCTATCTGCACACTCTCAACGCACCACTGTCGCAGAGCCTCTAGCGACGCACGGAACTTAGTTTGCAGGGCTTGAGGAACTGACTCGGCAAAGTATTTCTTATAAGCGACTAATGGTTCGTTGGCTACACGGGGATTATAGATGTAAGCCATTGCAAGCTCTTTATCCCCTGCAAACTGCGCAAGGGGTTTGGTATTCTCTAGATGGTCACGCAGAACATCTAGAGGGATATCTCGACGGTCTTTAGCAGAAATCACCTGAAGAAGGGCTTTAGCCTGCGCCTTATCTTGTGCACCATCAACAAAGGTCTGTAAGGTTTTCCAGTTACCACGTGCATCAAGCCCCTCTAGTTGTTTATCCACAAATGAAGCGACATATACACCTCTGATTGAGTCTTCGACAGCCATACGGCGATTATTCTCAGCACGCTGAGCCTCACTAACCAGAGGATACTTAGCATCTTCACGAGGTGGAGTAATCAGCATATTTTCATTGATAACATCACCTGAAGCGTATTTGAGTCTGAGCTTAACCTGCTTATCTGTGCCGAAGTGGGCTTTCTGAAAGCCAAAGCGATAAGCACCCTTGCCATTAGGCTTGTAAGCATAAATAAGTATATCCCCCTGCCCAGCTGTCAGGAAAGCACGACCACGGCTATCTGTCACCTTAGTCGCCACAGTGAAAAACTCTCCGTAGTTATAAACCTTAAACTCAACGGGGATACCTGCTTGAGGGCGACCAGCATCATCAAGCACTTGCACATCTACCTTAGCCGTTTGGGCATAGTTATTGATTACATTGATTTCCGTATAAGTGGGCGTGCGACTTATCACTTCTTCGGGTCCATCATAATGACCAAAAGCCTTTGTATGAACAAGCATCGCACGAGATACAGGTGCATTGAACCACGCTAGATTGAGCACGGGTTCAGGTTCACAAGCCCCTAGGAAGAGCCACTTACCATCAACCCAAGCCTCTACCCAAGCATGATTATCATCAGTATGAGCCCAGCGAGGCGTGTAAACTTGACGAGCAGGGATACCTACGGCACGGAGAGCAGCCACAAGCAATGTAGACTCTTCGCCACAACGCCCATAGGCTGTACGCAGGGTGGCTAGTGGAGAAGACGTGCGCGAGTCACTCGGTGTGTACACGACATGCTCGTGGCACCAGTGATTAACCTCAAGGACAGCTTGCTCAAGCGACAGCCCTTTTACACGCTCTTTCAACTCCTTAAAGAGATAAGGACGCGAAGTATCTAAGGCTTCATTATTCACGCGGATAGGCAACACGAAGTGGCGCCACTCACGCTCAGGAATGCTCTTGCCCCAAGGCATTTTCTTGCGCGCCTCAAGCGAGGCACGCACGTTCTCAAGAAAATAAGCTCCATCTCTACCAATAAGGTCGTTTGAGGGCATATAAGCATAGAGGAAAGTCAGCGCATCACGTTCCTCCGCGGATAGAGAGGTATCAAAGACA
>ENA-OWMY01000409-OWMY01000409.1-metagenome-genome-assembly--contig:-NODE-409-length-13182-cov-4.141159_pt1 | contig 13182 bp, 24 predicted proteins | sample MGYA00245358_ERZ651122 | MGnify/ENA primary metagenome ERZ651122 (study PRJEB26857, sample SAMEA4031752) | metagenome | biome: human; feature: oral; material: saliva | place: Philippines | collected 2014...
TCCCTATAATCTTCTCTCTCTTCTGTTGTTGTGTTTCCCTCTCTGTTTCCACACCTCTCTCTGTTGTTTGCGCTTTCGCGCTTTTTGGTTGTGAAGCAATTCCGCTTCTCAAGTCATTAACATTTTACAGTTACAGGAGATTTAAAATGCCTACCCGCAATGAATTTGAAGCAGCCCGTGAACAAGCCAATGCCGCTTTCGCCTCTGGTTCTGCTCGCCCTGAAACCCCTCGTGAGTCCACAGGTATCCGTTTGGGTATTCAAGCACCTGTCGTTCTTGCCGGAGTTGCTCGCAACATTCAGATCGTACCGTCTAACGACCTGTCTTTCTTGGTATTGCCAAAGACCATGAAAGTGTTCGAGTTAGAACCAAACTCGTCTGACGCTCAGTTTGGTCTCGCATTGCGAACCATTGTCTCTGACTTTTCAGAGAAACTGATGAAGTTAGCAGAAGCCGGCGAACGATTGCCTGAAACTGTTGCGTTTGATGAACTCAACCAATATCTGGTCTTGCCTAAATGGGCATTGCCGTTGTTGGAACGCAGCTATATACAAGGCGCACACTTCGTCATCACCCAAGTGTCTAAAGCTGATGGATTCAGTGCTGACCAAGGTAGTGGTATTGATTGGTAACATCACTAATGCACCAGAGTTTCCTCTGGTGCATTTTTATTTGTTTGAGTTGATTGAAAGGACTGAAATGAAAACTCAAAAAGAATTAGAACTGACTTATTCTGCTCGTCAGATTAAGAATAAATTTAAACATCAATGGGACAATGTTCTGTTGATGTTTCCATTGGAACAAATCCTTGGTACTGAAGAGGATTGGGGAGAAGTTGGGTATGAAGCATACTGTAATGAAGTAAATCTGTATGTGGAAATTATCCGCAAGCTTCTGTATGTCTTGGACGAACGTGAGAAGTTATTCACCGGAAGTCTATTGGGTATTATGCAGAACTATAACTCTGGCTTGGTTCTGGATATTCTTAATACAGGACATGACGTTGGTATGTGGAAACTCCGGCAAGTCAAATGGCTTGGTGGTACTGACGTAGAAGTATGCAAGCTATATGGTAGCTGTTCTGAATACAAGAAAGCTATTGCTCAAGCTATACCTCACTTCCCATTGGTTGAAACACCAGCTAAACCTGTTAAAGGTAGGGGTAGTGGATACCATCTGTCTGATACAGATATGGTTATCTTGAACCAAAAAGAGTTTACTCATGGGATTCCATTTGGTGTATTGAGAACACTTAATACAACTAAATTAAAAGTGAATTCTATCATTAAGGAATTCTTTGAAACCAAAGTAGCTGAAGAAGCTACTGAAATTGAAACTATCCGTCAGACTAAGCAAATGGATAAGTTTACTGATGTAGTGATTGAAGAGGTAGGGGATAACCCTTGCTATCTCACGCATAAGTTGGATACCAGAGGTAGGTTGTATTCTATTGCTTATGCTTTGAATTATCAAGGTAACGGATGGGGTAAAGCATTCTGCGGTTTGGCTCATACCGAATTGCTTACCCATGAATTAATTTACATTGAGGAATAACATCATGCAACACTTTACAGCTGTTGAGTACTTGGCTATGGACATTGCCAAAAATATGTCTAAAGAGCAGGAAAAGACTACATGGGAAGAAAGATTGTCCTATGTAGAAAAGAACATTCTTCCTGTTATTACTCCTTGTTCTAGCAACGAAGAATTGGCACTATTAGCCAAGCAAGGGGATAACCCAGAGGAAGCTTTCTTGGGTCTGGTAGCATTGAGAAATACGGCTAATGGCATTCCTACTAACATTTCTGTACCGTTAGATGCTACTGCTTCAGGGTTACAGATTCTTGCTGCTATCAGTGGGGATTTCTTGGGATGTGCATGGACAAACTTGGTGAATGAAGTAGAGAACCAAGACCATTGCTATGATGTTTATAGTGAATTGTTCCAAGAAATTGGTGAAGTTAAATTCACTAGGAAACAGTTGAAGTATGCCTTAATGGTGTATTTCTACGGAGGGTACTCAGCAGCACTGGAACACTTGGGCAATGACAAGGAAGCTTACAATAAGATGGAACGTGCAGTGAAAGCTTACTTCCCCCAAATGTATGCTTTGCGAAAACGTCTGTTGGATACCATTGACCCAAGAATCACCGAGTACCGTTGGAATGCACCTGATGGGTTTGAAGTAATTATCCAAACCCAAGCAAGAGTAAATGTTCGGGTAGGTGAATTCTCCTTTATCACTAAGGTGCAAGGACAAGACCCTCACTTCAAAGGTACTTTGGCAAACTTCACTCACACACTTGATGGTTACATCTGTCGGGAAATTATCCGTAGATGTAACTATGAACCAAGAGTGCTGAAACGTGCAAAGGTAATCCTTGAAAAGGGAATTGGTCTGTTCCCATTGCAAGAACCAATTCACTTGAATGCCGGTATCTTTGGTAACAAGAAATTGGTGAAACATATTGCTAACAGTAATATGCGGGATGAAGCATTGGAATTGGTAAATACCATGCTTTCTTATCCACCATTCCCGGTGTTACCGGTACATGATTGCTTCCGTGTTCCACCCAAATACGGCAACATCTTGAGATACTGGTACAAGGAAATTATGGCTGAAATTGTAGAATCTGGTGTAGCAGAATCTATGGCTCAACAAATTGGTCTGAAACAGGTTTGGTGCAATAAATCATTAACACGTTATCAACTTGCTGATGGCATAAGAGCTGAAGCTGAATACGCTATCTGCTAACATGAATACCTCCCGTTTGGGGGGTATTTTTTTATTTCAGTGTAACTATAAAAGAGTGTCAGCGATTTTTTCATTTTTACCATAAACTACCTATAAAAGACTCTATGTGTTTTTGTGGTTTATATAAAGGACATTATTATGAAGTATGCTCTCTATTTGGCTCTGGTTGTGGGTTTCGTTTTATTGACTTCTTGTTACGTTATTGTGGAAAGGTATCAGGAGGAACAGGAATATAAGAGAATGGAAGAAGCTGCTTCAAAGGTAGCTAATCCTGTTTACTTAATGCCGTTTGAACAATTGCCTTATGGTGATGCTGAAGCATACAAAGATATGGAGGAATTAAAATGAAAGGTTTTAAACATACTAAAGAAGTGTCTTTGAGAGACTTTGAAAAGATATGGAAGCAAGGGGGATTTCTTGATATAGGAAACCAATTCAGCAATGCTGACAAATACCAGTACCTTGAAGTACAGGATTTGGATATTCAAGAGAGTAAAGACAACTGGAACAAACAATTAGAAAAACTTCCTTTTAGTCTTTATGACTGTAATGAAGAGGAGGCAAAGAAATACAAAGAACTGATTCATAAATTAAATGGGATTGGTTCTGCTTATATTGCAAATTACACAGATGTGTTTGACGCAGGTTGGGTTACTGCCGGTAATTTTGTAGGACATTCCCGTCGAACCAGAGAAGTACCATCTCTCCCAGCCAATTGGAAAGAATGTTATTTGTGTGAAAAGTTAGCACATAACTCTTCCCGTAAAGTTCTCGTTGCTGTTAACAATGGAGACGGGACTGTACAACTCTATCGTACTAATTAAGGAAACAACTAAATGAAGAAAAAATTGAAAGTAACTACTTCTTTAGATGAAAAGGGTAAAGTAGTTGTATCCAGTGAATTATCTGGAAATGCATTTCAAAATGTATTAAATGCATTTCCAGAAGAACCAAGTGAACTGGATAAATACAATTTAACTGTATGCTTGTTGTTGGAACGATTCTGTCAACGGATTAATTCCCTTACTCCGGAACAGATTGATGCAACAATGCAATACGTTAAAGACCCTAATATCAACTTCCTTGGTTCAGGATACCTTCCAATTGAAGGTGCAGATGAAGATACCTCTTTGTTAAGTGTTACCGTAAAAGATACTGGCAAAAAAGCAGTTGATTTAAGTGTGGTTCTTAAATGTTCCCCATTCCCTATGAACTTACGAACTAAAGACGCAAAAGCAAAAGCGGCTGTAAGTGTGTTGTTGAAGAAGTGTGCTGATACCCTTCTCGACTCAAATACTGATTGGGAAAAACTGTTTAATGATGCAGTGGATTACCTGTCAGAAAATTAACTTTATCCTAAAGAAAGGAAAGACAAATGGCTAAAAATGATGCCTATATCAAACTTGAATACACCCTGAAAGATGATGGTGAGGGAGTTCATGTAAGTGGCGGTATGACTGATGTTGGTTTTGCCGAATTAGTTGAAGGGGCGAACTTACTTCCTAAAGAAGTTTTACCTCAACTCGTCATCAAAATCATGATGAAGAAAGTGGAAAACCGCATCAAAGCACTGACTCCTGATAAAATCAATAGTTTAATGAACTATCTCCAAGAAAATCCTGATGCAATCTTTGATACATCAGTTCTTCCTATTGTAGAAGAAGAATTTGGCGATAAATCTGTATTATCCGTAGAAGTTTCTCGAAATAATGCGGAAGATAAAGTCAAATTTGCCACTGAAATTCGTTTGCAAAAATTACAAGAAAATCCCTGTGATTTAGGGGATATTATCCAAGCGGTTACAAGTTTTGAACTTGTAACTTATAACGATGAAATTCGCCGTCGTACTGACGAAGAATGGTTGCAAAAGTTTGAAGAATGTGGTAAAGCGGCGGCTGAAAAATATCAACAAATGTTGGCAAAACAAAAAGTTCACTAAATGTTTCATCCCCTCTATGGTTCAGTAGAGGTAGTAGAAGAGAATAATGGGGAAGTGGTTATATCTACTTCCCCTAATTCTTTTGGGTATGGAGAGAATGTTCCCCTTACAACGGATGAATGTTTGAACCATATCCCTAAATGTGCTTCTCTATTGATTGAACCAAAAGACAAACCGGAAGATGTTTTACAGTATCTTCAAGATGTCCTTCAAGTGATGTATGAAGGATATGACAGTAATCCTTACAATAATATGGAAGTGATTCACTGTTTAAACAGAATTCAGCATATTGTACGGAATATTAAAAATCTGTATGAAATGTAATACAATGGTCTTTTTCAACAATGAAAGACCATTACTATGAAAACACAAGTAACCCTCACCGCAGGACATTCAAACACTGACCCCGGAGCAGTAAACGGTTCAGACCGTGAAGCGGATATGGCTCAAGATATGCGTAATATCGTAGCCAGTATTCTTCGTAATGAATACGGGATGACTGTGGTTACAGATGGTGAAGGGAAAGGTAATCTTCCTTTGGCTAAAGCGGTAAAACTGATTCAGGGTTCTTCCCTTGCCATTGAATTTCATACCAATGCTGCTGTAAATAAAACAGCAACCGGCATTGAAGCATTGAGTACACCGAAGAATAAAGCAATGTGCCAATCCCTCTGTAAAGCTGTTGCAGACGTTACAGGATGGAAAATTCGTGGTACTGAGGGTGGTTATAAGCCTGACAATGCCGGACAGCATTCCCGTCTTGCCTATGCCCAAGCAGGAGGTATTATCTTTGAACCTTTCTTCATCAGCAATGATGGTGATTTGAAGCAGTTCAAGGAAACCAAGTGGAAGATTTGCCGAGCCATTGCGGAGTGTATTGCAAAACACTTTGGTGTGAGCAAAAATGCCTGAACCAAGCACAATTCAATTCTGTAACAAACAGATTGAGTATTGGCAAGGGAAATCTAAAGAAGCCAGCGAGAAAGCTGATTTGAAGTTGTTTGAGTTTGCTGAAAAAGAAATTAACAATTACAAAGAAATGCTTAAATGCTGGAACAGTAAATAATACTAAACCCGTCTAACTGACGGGTTTTCGTTTTGGCGGATTTTTAAAAGTAACGGAGAACCAAAATGATTGAAAGTAAAATGAAAGAATATGGAAAGGGAGTAGCTACCCTTATTGCTCAATTGTTTACTTTGAAAGAGAAAACATTTCTCCCCCCTTTAACAGATTTCACTCAAGCATTAATGGCACAAATTGCCTTGTATTCCCCTATTGAGGAAGAGTTGGATAAAGCATTAGAAATTATTTCTTGGAATATCAAATTCCTTGAATACCTTATTGCTAATGGATTATCTGCTTCCTCTTCTACAACAATTTATTGGTTGGACCACCATAATGAATTACAAAAAGGTACTCCTTACTCTTTTATTCAAGAAACACCTGTTACATTAGAAGTATATTCTACTGAGCCGGCAGAGATTGGTTTGAAACAAGTAATCCCTGAAATGAGCAAAGCATTGGAGAGTAGGGATATAGATAAATTTAAACAAATACTTAAAGTATTCACTCATATTATAGAACATTTTGATATGTTTGCGGAGTAATAATGGAAATCTGGCTGAAAGAAGTAGTTCATAACTTGGATGTGTTTTTCAATATCACTTTTTGGTTCTCTTTGGTTATTCAAATCATGATTATCATGGAGACAGATGCAAAGAAATTGGAAAGCAACCGCAAGTTGTTCCACATCATGTTTTATTTATTTTGGTTCTCATTACTGATGGTGATTTTTATCCCTTCAGAAAAAGCAATGAACCAAATGTTTTAGGAATTATATTATGGCTAGAAAACAAACTATTGTTAATTTGTTTGAAGATGAATCCCCTCAAAATGCAGCAAGAAAAGCATTGTCTGTTTTGGCAGAAGCTATGGCTGACAAAAATATGCCAGAGAAAATTGCATTTGAGATTCTGTCTGAATTTATTGAGCAAAGAAAGAACGCAGAAAAACAAGAAGAAAAAAATCGATTGATTACAGAAGATAAAGTTAAACGGTACTACATTGCCCGTGAGAAAGTAGAACAAAATATTCGAGCATGGTTCAAAAGCAATACTACTCATGCCGGTGAAATCGTACTGGGAGATTTGGGTGATTTAACTGGGTATCCTTCTTATTGGGAAGAAACCCCTCCAGAGGGGGAATATTCTAATAACTGGGTCAACTCCCAAATCTGTATCAAATTCCCTTTAAAAGAAAAAGTAGTTTATTTCAATATTCCAGTTGAAGGTAATCCGTATGATTCAAATGACCGTGTAACATTAGTTCCGGTTGTTACTTATGAAATCTATAAAATCAAAAATGGTGAAATAAATCCATTTACTAAAATTAAAAACCAAATTGGTTGGTACAGAAATATGAAAGATTGGGAATTGCAGCACAAGATTTTAAAAGAAATCTATGATGTACCCTTGTATCAAAAAACTGACTCCCCAAAATTTAAAGAATTTCTTCGAGTTATTTTAGGATATTACCCTGAGTAAAAATCATGCGTAGAAGATTGTGTAATTATCAATTAAGTAAACGGAGAAAACTCCGTATTGTTAAATTAAGAACCAAGTGAGGTGAATAAAATGAAATGGGCTGAAGTAAAACTTGGTATGCAAGTTAAAGCAAAAGGAATGGTTTTCCGTGTTACGGATGTATCTGAATCGCTTATGGAATACAGCCTTATGCATTGGGTAGGACTCCAAATGCTCAAAGGCAAGAATCGAGATAAATTGAACGATTACCACAATTGGGAGAACCAAACCAACAATCCTAATTTACCGGAAAATATCCGCGTAGTAACTTATGAAAAAAGTGAAGATTGTGATGATTATGTGGTGAATTCCTTGTTTGAAATAAAAGAAGAACAAGGTGAAGGTATCCTTTATTTGGATGAATTTGAAGAAAAGGATGCACATAAACAATATCACAAACAATATGCTTTTGCCGATATTGAAACAGGGACAATTCTCCAACACAAAGATGGGGAGCAATATGTAGTAATTGCAAAAGAATTACTTGGTGCATTTGATTATTATACGGGTATTCCTGTATTGCATTGCAATAAAGTAAATAATGATTATTGTGAACAATTTTATGGTGAAGATTTAGATATTTTTGCTAATGAATTCGATATTAAAGATGCTGCTAAATTCCGTAGTGTTTTATCGGATAGTGATTTGAGGATTTCTTTTGAAAACTTTACTGTGGTTAAATAAAGGGGTTAAAAGTGAGTAGAGAATTAACCGCCCATGTCCCTACAATGGAAGAGTTTAATAAGATGGTAAATGAAAAAAAGAACAATCCATTGGATACCCAAGTAGGTGGAAACCACTACAAAAGTTTGCCTATTCAAGTAGTGGAATACAACTTCTTCAACGACATTCCATATATAGAAGGGAATATCATCAAGCATATTACCCGCTGGAGAACCAAAAATGGTATCAATGGTATCCAAGACTTAGAGAAAGCAAAACACTATATCGAACTCTTAATTGAGTTAGAAAAACGCAAACAAACAAAAGAAAAAGAATCTTCCTCCTAAATCTCTAATACATTGTACTTCCTTTTTTGTATAATCCTTTTTCCGTTAACAACTAAGGAAGTACAATGAAACTCTTCGATATTTTCAAAAACCCTTCTACGGGTAATCTCTCACATTCTAAAATCTGGGCAAATATTGCCTGTCTAGCCGGTACATACAAATTCGTGGTTATTCCTGACCCATCTGCTGAAGTATGGGCAGTATATTTGGGTGTGGTAGGCGGTTATGCTATTGCTCGTTCTTGGGTAAGTATTAAACGAAAGGAAGTTGAAAATGCAACTGGCACTGATACTGAAGTGGCTGAAGAGTAATTGGCAATTGGTTCTGATTGCCGGTATTGCTGCTTTCTTGATTGGTTTCTCTTACCAGACAGGCTATAAGCGTGCATACACCCAACAACAGGCAATTATTAACAAGAACCAAAAAGAAGCAATGGAAGCAAAAAATAAAGCTTTTCAAGAGTATTCTGAAAAGCTGGAAGAAGCAAAAGCTCAAGCAGACGCATATCAAGCTGAAACTCAAGCGATTGGTATTGCTTTGGCTGAAGCTAATGCTGAATTGGCTAAAGAAAAGCAAAAGATAAAAAAGGAAGTAAAATATGTTGTCCAAAAAGACATTCAAGAATCTGATGGTAAGTGTATTGATGGGTTTGGTTCTAACAGCCTGCTCCTCTACAAACAAGCCCTTGGATACACCAATTAAGGTAGTAGAGAAGCAAGTAATACCTTCCCCTCCTGCTTCATTGATGGTTGCCCCTGTTCGTCCTATCCCGCCGAAAGATGGCACGACTACCGCATTACTGGAACACGCAGTAGAGTTTGGTGGATATGTGGCAGAACTGGAAGCACAGAATAAAGCATGGCGAGATTGGGTTGGAATCAAATCCAAACTGGAGTAGAATACTCCTCGCCTATTTTGTTATGAAACATCCCTCTTTAAGAGACGTACTTTTGTACGTCTCTCTTTTTATAGGTGTTCAAATGAAAAATTCATGGTCTATTGCACAGCATTCAACGAATATGGGTCGTTTACGGGAATCCCTTGATTTAACTAAGAATACCGACCAAATCATTATTCGACGAACCAAAAAAGGTTGGGAAGCAGGATTTGCAAAAGTACAGAATATTGCAGATGCAAGACGTACTACATACGGGTATCCTATTTATTCTACTCATGAAATAAAAGAAGATACTCTTAAAGTATTTGGTACTTACGAAGAAGCACAAGAGTATGTGGATTCTTTGGGCGAACAGAACCAAGAACCACTGAAATTACGCACATCTTTGTTGTAAGGAGTTTTTAATGCAAAATGTAATTACACTATGCATGGTGGTGTTTTTGTCAGTGATGTTGGTTCAAGATATTGTTGATTATATGTGGGACAAACTTCATGTAAGAAGTAAGGAATACTCCTTATTTAGATTCCTCACAACAATTATCGTTTCATTCATGCTTGCCTTACATATTGGCATTTTAGTGGGATGGATTTAATTATCCTTATATTTAAAGCAATTCTCAAAAAGAACCAATCAGGTATTTGTCTGGGTGGTTCTTTTTATTTGGATTAATCATGTCTAAGAAAACTAAGACTAAAAAAGTAAAGAAGCTTGACCGTAATCTGGTAGCAGTGGTTCGAGCCAGACAAGCACGAGAAAGACTGGCAATGCAAGAAGGTGAACCAGAATCATTGGATGACCGTGTTACCGATTCATGCCGTAATCTGATGCACTTGGATGTGTTGGTTTATAAGTATTCCCAAGAATCTGCAATTGTCTTTGAGAAGCTTATCCGTGCAACGAAAGTTATTGCTGAAATCTACATAGATAAAGAATTAAAGACTATTGCCAATAAAGCAGAAGAAGCTATTACTGAATTACAGAAAGATGGAAGTGATGACCTCTCTCCGAACCAAAGAAGAGAAATCCTTTTCCCTGTGGTTCAGTTGATTGATGCGATTGATGTCTACGGAGAATGGCTTCCTGCTAAGACGATAGGTATAGTGGCTCATTATTGTGCTGCTGCTCAAGTGATGATGTTCACCAAAATGCTTCTTCCTGATGCACCATCTACTAATAAGAAACCGGTATTGCTTCATTATCTTGGGGGAGTATCTATTAAAATGATGGCAGGGGATTTGAATTGGACTGAAGCTGAAGTGAGGGAATGTATTCTTAAACAAGCATATTTGCTGTACCGGATTATTGAGTGTGCAGATAGTACCGTGAATTATCCCTATACATTGAATGATATTCGTAAAAAACTTTGGAGAGAATGGGATGTATCTTCTATTCTTGAATTTGCACATAACTGCTACACGCAATACTGTGTGCCATTTCAAGACAGGACAGGTATTACTTTCTTCCCTAAGGGGTATTTAGGGGAGTAAAACTATGTTTGTATCAATCCTTAATGAATTTCAATTTTATAAATACACTAATAGCCTTTATGCGAATTCAAGTTTGATTGTATTACCTGCTCTTGTTGAAAAGAATATTAAATTTCTAGACAGTATCCCAAACAGAGTACGGGTAATTACTTGGGTTGCAGATAAAACTGGTAGAAATTATCTCATAGAAATTACTCCAAAAGAGTGGAATATGGTTTGTAATAAAGAATTGGCTTTAAGGGATTTCCCAAAAAAAGAATTATTTTACATGAATTTCTCTTTTAGTATTTTTTGTGAAATAAAAAACATCATTAAATTTGTAGGTACACTTTCCAATTCACCAGAATACACAACAATTGAAGTAAATGGGAAAACTATATCTATCCATTGGGATGAATTTTATGAAATATTCCTTAAAGTTACTCCGGATACTCCTTATACAGGATTACGAGAATTTAAAATGAAGATAAATGACCTATTTAATGCAGTGCAATACTACATTCGTCAACCAACAAAATTCTCTGAAAATAAAATGAATGCTCTTATGGGTTTAATCAAACAGGGATTAGATGGTGAAAAATTACATTTGGTTTTTTCTGAATTAATGGGGGAATAAATGTACTATTACTATATTCACAAAAATTGGGCATTTGAAAGATGGGCAAATTCCCCTGAAGAGTTATATACAGTGCTTTTTATAAATCCTTGTTGTATTAATAAGAAAAATGTATTTCAGGACAATTTTCCTGAAAAGGTAATTACTTGGGTAAGTTCTAAAAAACATGGGGAGTATCTACTAGAACTTACTCCGTTAGAGTGGAATAAAGTATGTTCTGGGGATATTTCTTTAAAAGATATTCCTCCTAAAGAATTGCCTTTTTTAACATTAAATTTTTCATTGTTTTTAGTAATAAAGGATTTATTTAAGGATTCCGGGTTTAAATTTATTTCACCTATTAAACTTATTTCAATCTTATTTGAGGAAAAAATTATCCCTATACAATGGGAAGAGTTTTATTCTTTATTTTATGCAATTACTCCCAATGCGCCATTAACAGAAATACGCTGGTGTAAATTTAAGGTAGACTCTCTTTTAAATGCAATAGCGTATTTCGTAAAAACAAATGAATGGGAATATTCTGAGCAAAAATTTGAACTAATAAAAAAATTAATGATGCAAGGATTCGCCGGAGAAAAATTACATTTATTAGTAACAGAATTATCTGGAGAGTAAATTATGCAAGTAATTGGGTTGACTAATCGTTTATATTTAATGAACTTTCTTTCTTCTATAACAACTTTGGGTAAAGGGGATTTTTTAATATCCCCTTTTTTCATATTAAGATATAACCCATTAGATACTACTGAAAATTTACCAACAGGAAGTATAAGAAAAGGAAAAGTTATTCTTAATGATTTTGGGTATCAAATTATTACCTATATCTCGAAAGAAATATGGAAAGAAGTCTATCCAAAAGAAGCACATTTATATGCAAACACTTTTCACATAATTGACATAGAAGCAATAAATCAAAATACATTAGTCGCAATCTTAGATAGTGCAAAAAAGAATATGAACCAACTGGTTAAAGTAAATTGCTCTTTACTTTCTAAATTAGTATGGTTGTATAAAAGAAGTTGTACGACTAGTTTAAGTGAAAGCACTCCATCAGTACAAATAAAGTTCCGCAATAAATATCATGAATTGAGTCCATGTTTAGCAAAATTAGTATTTTCAAATGTATTTAAAAATTTTGTAAGTATTCCATTTGAAATGACCCTTTCTCAATTCTATAAAGTAATTGACTCTTCTTATGAAAAATCTGATTGCCATATTGACACTTTTGATAAAGTATTAAATTTAATGTTTAAAGGTATGTCTTTTGACAAGATAAACCTTGTAGCAGAACAAATTTTAGGAGAATAGTATGATTTATGGAGATAACTTTGATTTTATTAAGTATAGTGATGATTTCTCAAAAATAGTTAATTTTGATAATCACCCAAACAATCTTATTATTATTCCTTTTAATTTCCGATATGAATATAGGCAAGGTTTTGCTGAACTTACTTCAGAGTTCTATCATGTAACATCTACATTATGTATATTCTTTTCTACAATGAAAAGATTGATTTTTACCTATATTCCTGAAAATTACATTCAAAAAGCACCAAAAGGCTTAGAACATTTGCAATTAAAAGCCGGAATGCATTTACTTACTGCAAATGAATGGAATACTTATCCTATTGGTAAAAAATTTGATGTGGAGTGGCATACTAAATTCAAAAACAACCATACTAATGCGCAATTTTATTTTTATTATAGATTAGTTTACTTCATAAAACTGCTTTTGAAGTATGAAGAAATTGAAATAAATCCACAAGAAAAAGTACCAATCACATATAAAAATAAACCGGATTTTATTTCTGTAAAAACATTAATTAGTCTGTATGAATATATTTTATCTTCGGATAACCCTTTATTCCACTTAGAAGATTTTATTGTCAA
>ENA-OWMY01000412-OWMY01000412.1-metagenome-genome-assembly--contig:-NODE-412-length-13105-cov-18.283908_pt1 | contig 13105 bp, 19 predicted proteins | sample MGYA00245358_ERZ651122 | MGnify/ENA primary metagenome ERZ651122 (study PRJEB26857, sample SAMEA4031752) | metagenome | biome: human; feature: oral; material: saliva | place: Philippines | collected 2014...
TCGTCCTCGTCGGCGCGCCCAACGTCGGCAAATCCAGCCTGCTCAACGCCTTGGCTGGCGACGACATCGCCATCGTAACCGACATCGCCGGCACCACCCGCGACACCGTGAGCGAACAAATCACCCTCGACGGCGTACCCGTCCACATCATCGACACCGCCGGTCTGCGTGAAACCGACGACGTGGTCGAACAAATCGGCATCGAGCGCAGCCGCAAAGCCGTTGCCGAAGCCGATGTCGCCCTGATTCTGATTGACCCGCGCGAAGGCGTGAATGCCAAAACCCAAGCGATTTTGAACAACCTGCCCGAAAGTTTGAAAAAAATCGAAATCCACAACAAAGCCGACCTGACCGGCGAACCTGTCGCCGCCCGTTCAGACGGCCTCACGCAAACCGGCGCAGAAAGCGTTATCAGCCTCTCCGCCAAAACCGGCGCCGGTCTCGACTTGCTCAAACACGCGCTGTTGCAGGAAGTTGGCTGGCAGGGCGAAAGTGAAAGCCTGTTCCTCGCCCGCAGCCGCCACCTCAACGCCCTGCACGAAGCCGAAACCGAGCTGGAAAACGCCGCCCTCTGCGACAACAACCAAATCGAGCTTTTCGCCGAACACCTGCGCCTCGCCCAAAACGCGTGCAGCGAAATCACCGGCGAATTTACCGCCGACGATTTGCTGGGCGTGATTTTCTCGCGCTTCTGCATCGGCAAATAAGATTAAACCTATCCATACACGAAAGGTCGTCTGAAAACCAAGATTCAGGTTTCAGACGACCTTTGCCGCAACGCAGTTTGGCCGATACGCCCTTGAGAAACTGTTACAATCATGGTCGTCTGAAACCCTGTTGCCAATCGGCATCTAAGTTTCAGACGACCTTTTTACCCAACTCCCTAACGGAAACCCCATGATCAGCAGACTGACCGGCAGGCTCATCGAGAAAAACCCGCCGCAAATCGTCATCGACGTCAACGGCGTCGGCTACGAAGCCGACGTATCCATGCAGACTTTCTACAACCTGCCCGCCTTGGGCGAAACCGTGCAGCTTTACACCCAGCTTGTCGTCCGTGAAGACGCGCATTTATTGTTCGGCTTCGCGACTGCCGACGAGCGGGCGACGTTCCGCCAGTTGGTCAAAGTCAGCGGCATCGGCGCGAAAACCGCGCTGGGCATACTCTCCGCCATGTCTGCCGACGAGCTTGCCCGCGCGGTTGTCGACGAAGACATCAAACGCCTGTCCTCCGCGCCCGGCATCGGCAAAAAAACCGCCGAACGCATGGTTTTGGAACTGCGCGGCAAACTGGTTTCCCATACCGCTGCCGACGGGCTTTTCACCGCCGCGCCTGCTGCCGACGAAACGGACGACATTGTCAATACCCTGATTGCGTTGGGTTACAACGAACGCGAGGCAAAAGCCGCCATCAAAGGCATTCCCAAAGGTACGGAAGTTGGCGAAGGCGTGCGCTTGGCTTTGAAAAACCTGTTGAAATAGGTCGTCTGAAAACTTTGAGATCAGGGTTTTTAGAGAAACCCGTTCATACTCGTTTTCAGACGACCTTTTATCCAATCAACGCGGGTTTGGGATAACTCAAGTAGCGTGTGCTTTGACTACGAAATCCACTGTCTGACAACCTGAATCAGGAAACTGTGTCTGTTATTCATCTCGTGGGCAAAGCCCACGCTACGGGTGACTGTAAGGCAGCTTGTCCCTTCCCCTTCCGGCGGGAGGAAGGTTAGGATGGGGGCAGGTTGCAGGTAAAAATCAAGGTCGTCTGAAAATTTTCAGACGACCTTGATTTTCTTCCGAACTATGCTTCTTCTTTCGTTTCCCGAACGGTCAGCCAGTCCCAAAAGTTTTCGCTCCATTTGCCGATGCGGTAGAGGAAGAGGGCGTAGCTTTCTTGAAGTAGGAACTTGTTTTTTTCTTTGCCTTGGTCGAACCGCGTGGTCGGCGTGGCGGAAATGTAGGCTTCGATGTCGAGGTCGGAGGCGATTTCGAGGGCGCGGGCGAGGTGGTAGGGGTCGCTGACAATGATAATGCTTTCGATGCCTTCGGCGCGCAATATTGGACGGATGTTGCGGATGTTTTCGTAGGTGTTGCGCGAGGTGTTTTCAAAGATGATGTTGTGCGCGGGTATGCCTTGTTTGAGGGCGTAACGCCGTCCGACTTCGGCTTCGGTCATGTAGCCTTTTTTGGATGTGCCGCCGGTGAAGACGATTTTTTCAACGCGGTGGCTTTGGTAGAGGGTGATGGCGTGGTTGATGCGTTCGCGGAAAACGGGCGAGGGTCGTTTGTCCCATGCGGCGGCACCGAGCACGAGGGCGGCATCGGCGCGGACATGACCGGGCAGGGGCTGCGAGCCGGTGTGGTACACCTGCCATGCGCCGACGCTGAATATGCCGAGTACCAACAGGATACTCAGACCTATGCCGCGAAAGAGGTAGTAGCGCAAGCCGTTGCGGCTGCGAAACAGGGAAATCATGTAGGGACGGCCTTCCCGCGCTTCAGTCCAACAGGGCTTCGATGTTTTCGAGTGGTCTGCCGATCGCGGCTTTGTCCTGTGTGGTCAGGATGGGGCGTTCAAGCAGGGCAGGGTGGGCGGCGATGGCTTCGAGCAAGGCTTGGTTGTCGAGGTCGGGCTTGTCCAAACCGAGTTCTTTGTATAAGTCGTCTTTGACACGCATCATGCCGCGCACGGATTCCAAGCCCAGTTTGGCGAAGATGTCTTTCAGTGTCGCCAAGTCGGGCGGGGTATCGAGGTATTTGACGACTTCGGCTTTGATGCCGCGCGCTTCGAGCAGGTCGAAAGCGGCGCGCGATTTGCTGCAACGGGGGTTGTGGTAGAGCGTGAATTCAGACGACATAGAGTTCTCCGATGTTTTTAGATTTTGCTGATGGGCTTTATAGTGGATTAACTTTAAATCAGGACAAGGCGACGAAGCCGCAGACAGTACAGATAGTACGGAACCGATTCACTTGGTGCTTCAGCACCTTAGAGAATCGTTCTCTTTGAGCTAAGGCGAGGCAACGCCGTACTGGTTTAAAGTTAATCCGCTATATTATCGGCTGCATTGGAGATTTCCTCAACTTATCACCCGATAATCGTCATTTTTTACCGCTAAAATCCAACATCTTCATTTTCTCCATAGACAGCACGCTGAAAGGGGTTACAATGCCATCATCTGATTGATGCAAAGGATGGAACTTATGAAAAAATTATTGCTTGCCTCTGTTTTGATGGCTGCCGCCCTGTCTGCCCCTGCGTTTGCCGCCGATCCGCTGGCAGGCTGGAACGACAACAAGCCGCAAAGCATGCAATCGCTCAAAGCCCCCGTGCGCGTGGTGAACCTGTGGGCGACTTGGTGCGGTCCGTGCCGTAAGGAAATGCCCGCCATGTCCGCTTGGTACAAAGCGCAGAAAAAAGGCAGCGTCGATATGGTCGGCATCGCGTTGGATACTTCCGACAACATCGGCAAATTCTTGAAACAAACCCCTGTCAGCTATCATGTTTGGCGTTATACCGGCGCGGACAGCCGCAATTTCATGAAGTCTTACGGCAACAACGTCGGCGTATTGCCGTTCACTGTCGTCGAAGCCCCGAAATGCGGCTACAAACAAACCATTACCGGCGAAGTCAACGGAAAAAGCCTGACCGCCGCCGTCAATGCCGCTAAAGAGAAATGTAAATAAATCGGGCAGAAACCGATGTGGAAGGTCGTCTGAAAACGGATACGGCGGGTTTGATTTAAACGCCGAAATCCTTTTCAGACGACTTTTTGACATGTGGATAAGTATTTAAGCATTTTGCAAACGCGACAATCACACTTGTAATATTGTGTTGTAAAGCCGTCAGTCCGACGCTTTGCCTACCGCCGTCCATATCCGGGCAAACTATCAAAAAAACGCCGAAATCTTTATAATTCGGCACATATCCTATTTTTCAGACGACCTATCTCCGATAGCGCATCCTTTTGTGGATTAACTGTGGATAAGTTTGTTCTGACCCCTTTCCAGGAATACCTTATGATCCGTTTCGAACAAGTTTCCAAAACCTATCCCGGCGGTTTTGAAGCCCTGAAAAACGTCAGCTTCCAAATCAAAAAAGGCGAAATGATATTTATCGCCGGCCATTCCGGCTCCGGCAAGTCCACCATCCTCAAGCTGATTTCCGGTATTACCAAGCCCAGCAAAGGCAAAGTGTGGTTCAACAACCAAGACTTGGGCGAATTGAGCGACAACCAAATCGGCTTCATGCGCCAACATATCGGCATCGTGTTCCAAGACCACAAAATCCTCTATGACCGCAACGTCCTGCAAAACGTCATCCTGCCGCTGCGGATTATCGGTTATCAGCCGCGCAAAGCTGAAGAGCGCGCCCGCATCGCTATTGAAAAAGTCGGCTTGAAAGGCCGCGAATTGGACGATCCCGTAACCCTCTCAGGCGGCGAACAGCAACGATTGTGTATCGCCCGCGCCGTCGTCCACCAACCCAGCCTCCTGATTGCCGACGAACCCTCCGCCAACCTCGACCGCGCCTACGCGCTCGACATCATGGAATTGTTCAAAACCTTCCACGAAGCAGGAACCACCGTCATCGTCGCTGCCCATGACGAAACCCTCATGGCAGACTACGGACACCGCATCCTGCGCCTCTCGAAAGGACGACTCGCATGAGCATCATCCACTACGTCTCGCTGCACGTCGAATCCGCGCGTACTGCGCTCAAACAACTCCTGCGCCAACCTGTCGGCACGCTGCTCACTCTCTTGATGCTCGCCGTCGCCATGACCCTGCCACTTTTCATGTATTTGGGTATCCAAAGCGGGCAAAGCATTTTAGGCAAACTCAACGAGTCGCCGCAAATCACGCTCTATATGGAAACCGACGCGTCCAAAGCCGACAGCGATACCGTCCGCAACCTGTTGGAACGTGATGCCCGCCTCAACAAAATCCGATTCATCAGCAAGCAGGAAGGCTTGGAAGAGCTGCAATCCAACCTCGACCAAAACCTCGTTTCCATGCTCGACGGCAACCCTTTGCCCGACGCATTTATCGTTACGCCCGACCCCGCTACGCCGCCCGCACAAATGCAGGCGATTTATCAGGATATGGTCAAGCTGCCCATGGTCGAATCCGCCACCATGGATACTGAGTGGGTGCAAACGCTGTATCAAATCAACGAGTTCATCCGCAAAATTTTATGGTTTCTTTCACTGACGCTGGGTATGGCGTTCGTCCTTGTCGCGCACAACACCATCCGTCTGCAAATCCTGAGCCGCAAAGAAGAAATTGAAATCACCAAGCTGCTCGGTGCGCCCGCATCGTTCATCCGCCGCCCCTTCCTTTATCAAGCCATGTGGCAGAGTATCTTCTCCGCCGCCGTCAGCTTGGGACTGTGCGGCTGGCTGCTTTCCGCCGTGCGCCCGTTGGTCGATGCCATCTTCAAACCCTACGGACTCAATATCGGCTGGCGTTTCTTCCATTTCAGCGAAGTTTCGCTGGTGTTCGGCTTCGTCATCGCCCTAGGCGTCTTCGGCGCATGGCTTGCCACCACGCAACATCTGTTGGGCTTCAGAGCCAAGAAATAAAATCATTGGATTGAAGCAAAGGCAAAAGGTCGTCTGAAATTCTAAAACAAGGTTTCAGACGACCTTTGATCGATGCCATTTATCGTGTAAGGAAATAATATGCAGGGGAATCTACTGCCACTCGACTATGATCTAGGCTTGAGTAAATTCTTGAGAAGGATGGCGCAGATACTGTTCATCTTATCCTTGTGCTTACCTGCCGTGAATGGAGATATGGGTTTGCAAATTTGGTCGGCAGGCCTATTTTTCCTTTGGCATCCGGTAGGTTGGCCTACATTTGCCAATGTAATTTTTATTGTTTTATATATCAGATTGAATGATGAGAAAGAGATCTTGCCTTTGTTACCCTGTTTAATGTTAACCCTGATGATACCGGGGTCGATATTTGGGTTATCTGGTGTATTTGGCTGGGGTTATGTGGTTTGGGTGATGTCGGGTATGCTTTTATGTGCAGATTGGTTATGTAGCCTTATGCCGAACAAACAGCGCCTGATTGTCAGGTTGGCAATCATGATTTGTCTGATATGGGCTGTCGGCTTAATAGGGCTTGGGCAGTATCAGCAACACTCAAACGATAAGGGTGCCTTTGGAGATCATTTTAGTGTGTTTTACAATCCGTTAGGTCATCTATAAGCTTTGTATCAACAGTGAAAAGCCAAATCCGGTTGTAACCATCTTTAAAGACTCTTTGAGATTGGACGGTTTACGATGGGGTTTTGAGTAACGTTGATGGGTCGATTTTTGATTTAAACTCTTTAAAATCATCATAGTGCTATAACTTATTTTGTCATATGGATTTTGATTGGGTAATGTTTTACTGAAGTGTAACGATAAAGTGCTTGACAGTTTTTTCAAGAATCTGTCGTTGTCAGATGCCATCTTCAAACCCTACGGACTCTATATCGGCTGGCGTTTCTTCCATTTCAGCGAAGTTTCGCTGGTGTTCGGCTTCGTCATCGCCCTAGGCGTCTTCGGCGCATGGCTTGCCACCACGCAACATCTGTTGGGCTTTAAAGCCAAGAAATAAAAATATTGGATTGAAGCAAAGGCAAAAGGTCGTCTGAAACCTTGTTTTAGGGTTTCAGACGGCCTTTTTATAATTTATGCCGAATTGTTTTTATTTTTCAATAAAAACATCATGTTAAAAATGATTGAAATCTGCTTCTAATTGAGCTGTGTCCATTTTGTGTCAAGCAGGCTGTTCAGTAGTCCTGCGTGCCGGTGGAGATGCTCGGGTGCGAGGTGGGCATATCTTTGCACCATGTCGAAGTCAGACCAGCCTCCCATTTCTTTCAGGGCATATAGGGAGACGCCGTTTTGCACCAGCCAGCTCGCCCATGTGTGGCGCAGATCGTGCCAGCGGAAGTTTTCGATTCCGGCATCCTGCAGGGCTTTTTTCCACGGTTTTTTTACGTCTTTGACCGGTTTGCAGCGGTTGTTTGTAAAGACGTACTCGGGATGCTTTCCACGCTGTTTCAGCAAAACGGCGACGGCGGCATCGTTTAGGACTACGCCTAGGGCGCGGCCTGATTTGGTTTCGTCGTGATGAAACCATGCGACTTTGCGTTTGAGGTCGATTTGCTGCCATTTGAGGCCGAATACGTTAGATTTTCTCAATCCGGTATTCAGGCTGAACACAACCATCGCGGCGATGTAGTCGGGTAATGCGGCTATCAGCCTTTCGGCCTCTTGCGGTGTCAGCCAGCGGATGCGTTTTTTTGCTTCCTGATAGCGCGGCAGTTTGGGCGCGCCGTCCAAATACTCCCAGTCTTTGGCGGCTTTGTTCAGTAGTGCCTGTACAAAGGCCAAATATCGGTTTTTGGTGGCGTTGCTGCCTTCGAGTTTGGCGATTTCTGCCATGATGACCGTTTTGGTCATGTGGTGCAAATACAGCCCTCTGAATGCGGTCAGCCTGCGGATTTTGGTTTCGTCGTGCACAAGGCTTTTTTTGCCTTGTTTTTCGTCGAGCCAGCGCAGACAGGCTTCGTCCCACAGGACTTTGGGTTTGTCGCCCAAATGCTGCTGCCGCCACAAATCGTGTTTCAGTTTGTCATGGTACTCTTGGGCTTCGGTTTGGCATGCCGTGCCAGTCGAGCGTCTAATGCGTTTGCCGCTTGGCGAGACGACATCCACATACCATGTGTTGTTTCTTTTATAGATTGGCATTTTTCTTCACTCCTGCTTTCGAGTGATGCCTGCACGGCATCATTCTCAAGGCCGTTGAGAAACACGTCAAGCGCGGCCTGGGTGATGCAGTAGCGGCGGCCGGGCTTGGATGCGTTCAGACGGCCGTCGCGGATATGCTCCCTGATGGTTTCGGGGTGGCATTTGCAATACGCGGCGGCTTCTTCTACGTTGTAGGTTTTCATGGCGCTGCTCCGGTTACGGTTTCGTACACCGCGAATGCGGCGTTTTGCAGATATTCCGACAGTCGGGCTACGGCCAAATGGCGTTTGGCCTTGGGTTCGAGTATCAGAAATTCTTTGGCCGAGACGTAAAAAAACAGGCAGTAGTATCTGCCTGTCTGCGTCTCGATGGGGATGAGCCGGTAATGCGGGTAGCTGTTATCGGGTGCGACAAAAGAGGGGTTGACCCGAACAGGCCGCACTATCGGCTTGGCTTCTGTCAGCATTGCTGCGTCCTATCCTGTTTTGCTTACGGTAAAAACCAGCCACACCACCGATACGGCCAACACGGATACGGCTGCCAGCGTTACCGCCAGCAGGATTTTCAGACGGCCTTCCAGCCGCGCGTTGGCTTTGTCGATGTCCTGCGCCACGCGGCGCGAGGTCGAGGCGTAAATTTTCGGCTCGATCTCTTCGATATGGCGGTCGGCCTGCCGCACGAAGTCGGCCAAAATCTGCTCGCGGTAGCGTTCCAACTGCGCGGCGGCGGCCGTGATTTTGCGTTCGTGCGCGGCCAGTTGCTTGAGAAACTCCAGCCGCTGCTCTGCCTGCTGCTCTGCAAATCCGGCAAAAGCCGTCTGAAACATCTGCCGCTGCATCAGCAATACCGCCATCACGGGGTCGTCGCGGGTCAGGCACGTGCCGGTCAGGCGGAATACTTCGGCGATCACGGCATCCGCGTCATCGGCAGGCGTGTCAGTTTTCATGTCCATCAGCCTGCTCCGGTTTATCGGCCTGCTCCGACTCATCAGCCTGCTGCTCGTTTCGCGCTTTTTCTGTGGCTAAAAACGGGATTTTGTCCAACTGCTCATACAAATCTTTCTGCACGGTTTTGATGCGCTGGCGCGGCATGATGCCCAATTCTTTCGATTCCACCGCTTGGGTCAGGCTCATGTTTTGGCTGGTAATGGCGCGGATGTCCGCACCGAAGGTGTCAGGATTACGTTGCGGCAGGGTTACGATGCCGATGATGTCGTCTTTGTGTGATTCATATACGGCAAATTCGGTAAACGTCTTACGTTTGTTTTCTACAATTTTTTCAATCTTGCCTTGGAACTCATTCAGCCACACTACCACCTTGGCAGAAACGCCGTTTAAGGTCTGGTTCAAACCGGTCATGCAGTCGTCCAAAGCCTGCCCGCCTGTTACTGGCACATGCACCACCAACCGCACGCCGTTTTCAGCCAGCAACTCAGGTACTTGGTTTTCGCTCAAATACGCCATCAGCGGTACAAACGTCGCCGCGCCGTTGTCCACAATGCCGATGCCTTTTTCATTAATCAGCTTTTCAATCAGGCCGTCAAAAAAACGCGAATCGATATTGTTGGTCTCGGTCAAAATCTCGACAACTGTAGGCTTAAATGCGTTGTATCTGGCAAAAGTCTGATTAACCGGATCGGTGTCAAAGTAATGCAGCTTCTCCCCTGCGGCCAACTTTGCCTTTGCAGCAAAATAATCCGCCAAAAAAGCGGCTGTCAGCGATTTGCCGACCCCGCCTTTGCCTTGGACAATAATATGAGCTTCTTTCATGGCATAAACCTTTCTGTTATCCATCGTTTTTACAAAAAGAAACCTGCTCGCAAACAGGCTTTCGTTTGTAAAAAAGGCAGCCCGCAGGCTGCCGTCAAGCTGCTTAAACACTTATGCCGAATGTGAAAGCAGGAGGAGAAACCCTTAACGCACATCCACCCAGCGGCCGCCGTTTTTCTCATCGCCGACGTACTCCACACCCTCATCGGCCGTTGTCCACTCATGGTCGAAATACGCCTTGCAATAAGACGGCTTTTGCGGCCGGATATACGTTTTAGGCACGAGCGGGCAGGAATCGGTGTCAAAGCGGCCGCGTCCGTAGCGCGGACATTGCCGCTCCATAACCGTATAGCGCATCACGCGGTTTAACTCCCGCGCATCGCAGCGGCCTGCGCCGTTGACCAGCGCGTCCACCAGTTGCGGCATACCCTGCTCGCGCGAAGACGGGCACAGGTTTAAAAAATCACGCCGCGCCCGCAAAGTTTTATGCGGCTTCTTATGGCGGATACTGAAATAACGGCGGATAGACTCGTTGCACTCGCCCGGCCGGTGCGCCGACGACAGGCACAAAACAGCCTCGCAGGCCAGCTTCGCATCGCCCGTCAAAAGGTCGTCTGCGTAAACAGGAAAAGCGGCAGACAGAGCCGCCGCCAAAAACAAAACTTTTTTCATATCCACTCCCAGGATATTGCATTAAAAAACAAAAAAACGGATAATCAACGCACCTCTACGGATTACCCGTCCGAGAAAAGCCCGCTTTCGCAAGAAGCGGGTTTTTCATTGCCACACCACCGTCTGCACGGCAAACTGCCCGCCGTCGCGGATGATGTTCACACACACGTCCGAATTAATCAGCGAATCCGCATGCAGCGAAGCCTCCTGAATCGAATCAAACACATGAACCAAACGAATCTTGCCGCGATTGCAGCGTTTGGCTTTGCGTCGGATAAAGTTTGCAAACATGATTAGCTCCTTTAAAAAGGTTGGTTGGAAAATTTTGATGCAAAAAGGCCGTCCGAAGTTTCAGACGGCCTTTTTGGGGATTTCAGAAATTACCGTAATGTTGTGTGGCGAATGCAAGCAGGGAACTTATAAATGTCAGAAAACACGCCTGTAACAAATTAAATCTATCTACTACATATAAAGGCCATATCATAACAAGCGACAGGGCATACCAAAGTTTTAAACCCACTAAGGAAGGATCAATTAAATCAATAATACACATTGCCATCATACTGAAGCAGACAGAAAAAATAACTTTAAGTATCATATTTTTCATCCTCCACTTTAAAATCAAAGGTGCAGGGCTTGCACCTGCTCCCCGTCCTTTCACGATAGTCAAACCATCTGCTCCCCGACCTATTGCCGGTAGTCAGCCTTATCAGGGCATCGCTCAAAATGGCAGGGTGTGATAAATACCATGCCGCCGATTTTTACCCTCCCGCTACTGATGGTTGTTCACGGACGGTATCGGAACCGCTCAGTCTTCCTTTCTCTCGAGCCGCTGAGTTGCCCGCCGCCTATGGTGTAGCTAGGCGGTAGAAATGGTCGTCTGAAACTTCTAACAACCTGAAACTAACCTTACTTATTTTGTTATGGACTTAAGTTCCATTTCCAAATCATGTTTTTTGCAATCAAACATAATATCCTCGATTTTTTCGAGGGTAATGGTTTTTCCAACTGTACATCTTTTCAAATTGGTCTTTTGCATATCCGTACCATAAATGGGAATGTTTTCATATGGACTCATAAAAGACATTGAGATAAACAAGTACAACAATGAGAATAAAGGGATACTTGTTAGAAATTTAGGCAGCAATCTTTTAGAGGTGTAAATGTAAATATTGAAAAGAGCTAAAAAAGCCAAATACACAATAAAAGTACATATCAACAGAAAATACTTTGCAAGTCCATAATCATCAATAAATGTACTCAGAATAAATTTCATCATCGGTTAAGGTCTCAAAATATGCAGCAAACCGCTCCTTAAATTGCTTCGCTATCTCAGCAATATCAAAACCTGCTTCTAATCCAAATTGCCCTTTCGTTAAATACAATCCAAATTGTTCTTGATATTTTTTGGCAATACCTGCTTCAACGTAACAGATTTCAGGATCATCATGACGCGGAAAATTAAACTCTGGATGAGGGATAATGTATGAACCAGCTCGCAATTCCAAGAACTCACAAATATCCTCAGCCAAGTTCATTAAGATACATACTTCAATATCTTTCATAATTCCCCTCTGTGCGGACGATGTTCACGCACACGCCCGAATTAATCAGCGAATCCGCATGAAGCGAAGCCTCCTGAATCGAATCAAACACATGAACCAAACGAATCTTGCCGCGATTGCAGCGTTTGGCTTTGCGTCGGATGAATTTTGCAAACATGATTAGCTCCTTTAAATAAAAGGTTGGTTGAAAAGTTTTGATGTAAAAAGGCCGTCTGAACATTTCAGACGGCCTTACCCGGTACTTTGTCGCCGTCTTCGTTTCCGTGCAAATAAACGACTTCGCCTTCGGCTGTAACAAAAAATTTACCTACTCCTACCACGTGGGGAGGAAAGTGCATTTTTGACAATTCCTGATACAGCTCTTCCTCATACGGATTGCCCCGCCCAAAATATATGTCAAACCGGAAGAAGATGACCTTGATGGTAACGTCTGTTAACAGCGCTGCATATGCCAATATGAGGAACTTATTTATCATTAATGCGGCAACTTCGGGAGAGAAGTCAGGTAGTTGCAGCATACCTTTGGCGTATAAATAAACCACCCAAAACGACAAACCTACCCAGCAGGATACCATCACTTTAATCGCATACAGCGTGCTGCCGACAAGGATGCGGGAAGCGGCCTTAAGCCACAAATCAGGGCGACGGTACAGTTTTTGACAATACTCGTCAGACACCAAAATGGGGATAACGGGGATATTGTTATATGTGAATTTGTCATACATATCTTTTGCTCTCTTTCTAAGAATAAGCTTGTATCGTCAGAATCTTTTACCGTTTGCCGTATCAAATTCCGGCGGCTCTTCAACAAAACAAACTTTGATCGTTCTGTACAAACCAACTTTTTTGCTTAACGCATGAATTTGCTGTAATAGAACTTCAGGCGGCACATCAACTTGCATGCAGTGACATTCTTCCGGCAAGCGAAGCGGTACGCCGTCATCAGAACACAAAATGATTTTAGTTTAGACCTCTTGCGAAAATATTCATCCCATTGCATTAATCAGCCCCGCAATCAGATTTGCCCTTAATCCGAAGCGTTTCCGCCTGTTGCGGTAAGGTAGAGACAATATTTTGAATATTTTCAGCTTCCTATTGATGTGCTCGATGACGGTTCTGAGTTTGCCTAACCGCCTATTCGCCTCTTTATCCTGTTTGTTCAGCAGATGATGTTTGGATTTCTTTTTCGGGGTCTGTAATCCGGTTTTAGCCAATCCTTGATAACCCTTATCCGCAATGACTATTTTGTAGGGATAAAGCTCTGTAAGGTGCCTCCTAGCTAAACGCATATCATGCTGAGCACCCATCCCCGTCCGGATGCTGATGATTTTTTCAGTTTCTCTGCCGTATATGA
>ENA-OWMY01000413-OWMY01000413.1-metagenome-genome-assembly--contig:-NODE-413-length-13085-cov-4.351804_pt1 | contig 13085 bp, 9 predicted proteins | sample MGYA00245358_ERZ651122 | MGnify/ENA primary metagenome ERZ651122 (study PRJEB26857, sample SAMEA4031752) | metagenome | biome: human; feature: oral; material: saliva | place: Philippines | collected 2014 | study...
TCCGCCCACCTCAGCCTCCCAAAGTGCTGGGATTACAGGCTTGAGCCACATTGCCTAGCCAACTGTTAACTATTTACGGTTGCTGAGAAGAAGGCAGCTGAGCCCGCCGCCGAGTCTGCCGTTGAGGTGAAGGAAGAGACCGCCAAGGTTGAGGTCGTAACCCCCGCAAAGGCTGAGGAAGCTACCGAGAAGGCTGTTGAGAAGAAGCACCCCGCGAAGAAGGCGGAAGCTACCGAGGCTACCGTAGCTGAGGTGTCTGCACCCGCCGCTGAACAGCCCTCTGAGGCTGCTGTAGCTGCTGAGGAATCTGCAACCGAAGAGCCTGCATCTGAGGCACCCGCCGCAGAAGAGTCTGCTGAAAAGCCCGCAACTGAGGCACCTGCCGCAGAAGAACCCGTAGCTGAGGAGCCTGAAGTAGCTCCCGAGCCGGTCAAGACCCTGAGCGATCTGCAGCGCGAAAAGCTGCAGGAGCTGCGCTCGCGTACCCCCATGGGTGCGATGCCGCTGTTCATGGCTCCCGAGCCGGAGGAGCTGAGCGAGCTCGCTGTTGCCGCCAAGCTGGAGCGTGAGGCACGCCGCGCCGCTGCCGAGGAGCAGAAGCGTAAGGAGCGCATGGAGCGCCGCCGCGAGGAGGCCGCCGCTGAGGCTGAGGTGACGAGCCACCGTCGTCGTCGCCGTCGCCGCGGTACCGAAGATATTGAGATTGAGGGCGGCGTTGATGATGACGTTGAGACCGTCACCAAGGTGCGTGCACCGCGCCTGGCTGACTCTCACGCATCCAACACCGTCACCGGTGTGCGCGGTTCTACCCGCCTGGAGGCGAAGCGCGTGCGCCGCCGCGAGTCCCGTTCCCTGGGTCGTCGCCGCCACATTGTGACTGAGGCTGAGTTCTTGGCTCGCCGCGAGTCCGTGGACCGCCAGATGCTGGTTCGTCAGAAGGACGGCCGCATCCAGATTGGTGTGCTTGAGGACGGCGTGCTGGCTGAGCACTTCGTGTCCAAGACCCAGCAGGATTCCCTGATTGGCAACGTGTACCTGGGTAAGGTTCAGAACGTTCTGCCGTCCATGGAAGCTGCGTTCGTTGATATTGGACGCGGCCGCAACGCTGTGCTGTACGCGGGCGAGGTCAACTGGGATGTGACCGGCCTGGACGGTGCGCCCCGCAAGATTGAGAACGCCCTGAAGCCCGGCGATTCGGTTCTGGTGCAGGTCACCAAGGACCCGATTGGTCACAAGGGTGCCCGCCTGACCAGCCAGGTTTCCCTGCCCGGTCGCTTCCTGGTGTATGTGCCGGGTGGTTCGATGACCGGTATTTCCCGCAAGCTGCCCGACACTGAGCGTGCTCGCCTGAAGAAGATTCTGAAGGACAAGCTGCCCGAGGGTGCTGGCGTGATTGTTCGTACCGCGGCGGAGGGTGCTTCTGAGGAGGAGCTGACCCACGACATTAACCGTCTGCGTGCGCAGTGGGAAGAGATTCAGGAGAAGGCTAACTCCCGCAAGGTGCTGGCTCCGGAGATGCTCTACCAGGAGCCCGACCTGATGATTAAGACCGTGCGTGACGTCTTCAACGAGGACTTCACCGCGATGATCGTTCAGGGCGAGAACGCATGGGATTCCATCGAGGCGTACGTGACCTATGTGGCGCCGGACCTGGTCTCCCGCCTGCAGCAGTGGGATAGCGACGACGACCTCTTCGACCACTACCGCATCAACGAGCAGCTGGCGAAGGCACTGGACCGTAAGGTGTACCTGCCTTCGGGTGGTTCGCTGGTGATTGACCGTACCGAAGCCATGACCGTGGTGGACGTGAACACCGGTAAGTTCACTGGTAGCGGCGGCAACCTGGAAGAGACTGTCACCAAGAACAACCTGGAAGCCGCTGAGGAGATTGTCCGTCAGCTGCGTCTGCGCGATATTGGCGGCATTATCGTCATTGACTTCATTGACATGGTGCTTGAGTCGAACCGTGACCTGGTTCTGCGTCGCCTGATTGAGTGCTTGGGCCGTGACCGTACCAAGCACCAGGTTGCTGAGGTGACTTCGCTGGGTCTGGTTCAGATGACCCGTAAGCGCCTGGGTACCGGTCTGCTTGAGGTCTTCTCGGAGCCCTGTGAGCAGTGTGGCGGTCGTGGCCTGGTGGTTCACGATCAGCCGCTGAGCGGTCGTAGCGGTGGCGCGTCGGATTATATCCACCGCCATGAGCGTAATGACCGTAAGCGTAGCCGTGCCGCTGCTCGCGAGGATTCTCGTGACCAGCAGAAGCAGGATGCTCTGGAGTCTAAGAAGGCTGAGCGCCGTAACGCTATGGCTGCGGTGGCTGCCGCATCCGCTCATAGCGAGGAAGCTTCGGAGGAGACCACTTCGACCCGCAAGAAGCGTAAGCGCCGCAAGCGTTCGCGCCGCGCGGAGACCGCTGAGCTTTCGCTTGAGCAGGAGATTCAGGGTATTGCCGAGGCTGCCAGCGAGCAGGCTCACGCGGAGGTTGCTCAGCGTGAGGATAAGGTCGCTGAGGTCACCGAGAGCAACTGGGTTGGCGAGCAGGGCGGTTTCTCCCTGGAGCAGCTGGCGAGCGCGTTCGACCGCGTGGAGGAGGAGTCCGCTGAGGGTTCCTCGAAGGATTCTGCTGAGGGCCGTTCGGAGGAGCGTCGTTCGTCCAAGCGTGGCGAGAAGAAGTCTTCTCGTAACCGCCAGCGCCGCGAGCTGACCGATGCGGATATTGCCGCTGTGGAGGGTTCCGGCGCGGGTTCGCTGGAGGACGAGCACCACGTTGACCCGGAGCTTGACCCGCGCTTTACCCGCTCTTCGGATCGTTTTGAGGCGATTCGTGCTGGTGAGGCGAAGGCTCGTGCTTCTCAGAAGGCTGGCCGTCTTGCCCGTGCTGAGGGTGAGTCGTTCCGTTCGGGCCGTGAGGATCGTTCGGAGGAGCGTCGTTCGTTCAAGCGCCAGAACCGCGAGCAGCAGAACGCTGAGGCAACCTCCGCTGAGGTAAACTCGGGTGTGCAGAAGGCTCAGGATTCCAAGCGCGTTGAGCGTGAGGACCTGCGCATTGAGGATGTTCGTGAGACTCCGCGCGCGTCCCGCCGCCGTGCTCGTCGCGCCGCTGATGAGAAGCGCGCCGAGAAGGCAGCTGAGCAGGCAGCCGCAAAGTCTGATAAGGTTGAGAAGTCTGAGCCTCGCACGGTTGTGACCGGCGTGATTGGTGCTCCGGCTGTGACCGGTGTGGTGGGCGCAGCTCCCGCAGTGGTTGAGGCTCCGGTTGAGGAGGCTCAGAAGCCTGCGGCTCAGGTGCCCGGTTCGACCCCGCGTAAGCGTCGCACTCGTCGTGCGGCTTCGAGTGCCGGTGCCGGTGCTCAGGTCGTGACCGTGGACGCTTCCGAGCGTGCTGAGGGTTCCGTGGTTGCTTCCGCTTCTGTTGCGGATGTGGTTCCGGTGTCTGATGACGCTTCGGCCCCTGTTTTGTTCGGCATTGGCGTTGCTGCTGCCGACATTAAGCGTGAAGGTAAGGACGATTAGTCTTTAGCTTCCGATCATCGGAATTCCGATGGTGTGTTGTATATGAGATAGCCTCGGTAGGGCGAGCCGGAACTTCCCTACCGAGGCTATTTTTTCTGTGCGTGTGCTGCGTCATTTTAAAGGCTTTATTAAGAGTGCGGTGCAGTATTAGAGGAGCATCACGTGCCGACTTCGAGCATTCCGCAAAAATATCTATTGCGCGGCGCGTAGATCATGCCGTATCCTTAAGGACTGGTGTTTATCTCAGTGAAGCCCTATCGACGCAGGGCCAGCGGGAGACACCGCTCCCACCCGCATCGTCTTCGGCGCGGTCGAGTGATCGGCTGAGTTTGGAACGTGCGGGAGAGAGACACCACCGGTGAGCCTCGCGTGTTGGCTTCGGCGGGCAATCCCGTCGGAACGCACGGGCCGTTCCTCCTTGTTCGCGGTCATTTGACTGGCGGGGGAGGGCGCACAGCAATGAAAGCGCAGGCTGCTCATTCGTGTGAGATTCAAGAAGCAAGTTGTCGAGAAAAGTGAGTCCCATAGTGGCATACGCGATTGTACGCGCTGGCGGCCGCCAGGAGAAGGTTTCCGTAGGCGACCTCGTTACCCTTGACCGTGTTGCAGGCGAGCCCGGCAGCACCATCGAGCTGCCCGTGCTACTGCTCGTCGACGGTGACAAGGTCACCGCTGATGCAAAGTCCCTGGCTTCCGCCAAGGTTGTTGCTGAGAAGGTTGAGGACCTGCGCGGTCCGAAGATCGTTATTCAGAAGTACAAGAACAAGACCGGTTACAAGAAGCGTCAGGGCTTCCGCGCCGAGCTGACCACCGTCAAGATTACCGCTATCAACGCGTAATCGAAACGACCGGAATTCAAACCCTAAGGTAGGAATACAGAATGGCACACAAGAAGGGCGCAAGCTCCACCCGTAACGGCCGTGACTCGAACCCCCAGTACCTCGGTGTTAAGCGCTACGGCGGCCAGTCCGTCAACGCAGGCGAGATTCTCGTTCGCCAGCGCGGCACCCACTTCCACCCCGGCCTGAACGTTGGCCGCGGTGGCGACGACACCCTGTTCGCGCTGGCAGCAGGCACCGTCGAATTCGGTACCCGCAAGGGCCGCAAGGTCGTTAACATCCTGGCAGCAGCTGAGTAATACTCACCGCTAGGGCAGAGGGGGTAGGCGTTAGTCTACCCCCTCTCGCTATGACCTCGAATGCCGTGGACGCCCGCCCGTGCTGGGCTCCACGATGAGGCGCACCCCAACCCGGTCGCGCCTGCCGCCGCATCCGCAGCATGATTGGTGTGTGCCGTGCGGTGGCGAAGTGAAGATTTTCCAAGATAAGGAGAACCCGTGGCAGAATTCGTGGACCGCGTGGTCTTGCATGTATCTGGCGGTCGCGGAGGTAACGGCTGCGTCTCCGTGCGACGTGAAAAGTTTAAGCCCCTGGGCGGCCCTAACGGCGGTAACGGCGGTAATGGTGGCGCGGTGATTCTGCGCGTGGATAACCAGACCACGACCCTGCTGGAGTACCACCACAGCCCGCATCAGCACGCCCCGAATGGCGATATTGGTCGTGGCGATATGCACCACGGCTTTAACGGTGAGGACCTGATTCTGACCGTGCCGCAGGGTACTGTGGTGAAGGACCGCGAGGGTAATGTTTTGGCTGACCTGCTGCGTGTGGGCGACGAGTATGTTGCTGCCCGTGGCGGTATGGGTGGCCTGGGTAACGCTGCGTTGGCTTCGGCTAAGCGTAAGGCTCCCGGTTTTGCTCTGCTGGGCACCCCCGGCGAAGAGGCTGATATTGTTCTGGAGCTCAAGTCCATTGCGGATGTGGCTCTGGTAGGTTACCCCTCGGCGGGTAAGTCTTCGTTGATTGCTGCGATTTCTGCGGCGCGTCCGAAGATTGCTGACTACCCGTTCACCACTTTGATCCCGAACCTGGGTGTGGTGCAGGCGGGCGATGTTCGCTACACCGTGGCGGATGTTCCGGGTCTGATTGAGGGTGCTTCGGAGGGCCGCGGTCTGGGTCACCGCTTCCTGCGCCATGTGGAGCGTTCTTCGGCTCTGGTGCACGTGATTGACTGCGCTACTTTGGAGCCGGGCCGCGACCCGATCAGTGACTTTGAGGTGATTCGCGGCGAGCTACAGAACTATGAGGTTGACCCGACTGCGGGTGTGACCGTGCCGCTGCATGAGCGTCCGCAGATTGTGGTGCTCAATAAGATTGACGTTCCTGAGGCTCGTGAGCTGGCTGAGTTTGTTCGCCCCGAGTTTGAGGAGATGGGCTTTAAGGTCTTCGAGATTTCGACTGCTTCCCATGAGGGTCTGAAGTCCCTGATCTTTGCGATGGCAAAGCTCGTTGAGGAAGACCGCGAGGCTCGTGCCGCTGCCGAGAAGGAAGCGGAGCGCGTGGTTGTTGAGGCTCCTGTGGTTCGCCCGAAGGGCTTCCGCGGTAAGAAGAAGCAGGAGTTCACTATTCGCCGCGAGGAGCGTAACCTTGAGCCGCTGTTCCGCGTGATTGGTGAGAAGCCTGAGCGTTGGATTCAGCAGACTGACTTCAATAATGATGAGGCTGTCGGCTACCTGGCGGACCGCCTGGCGCGCCTGGGCGTTGAGGATGAGCTGTTCAAGGCTGGTGCTCGCGCCGGTGACGCCGTGGTGATTGGTGAGAACGACAACTCGGTGATCTTCGATTGGGAGCCGACCATGGTCGGTGGCGCTGAGCTGCTGTCCTCCCCGCGCGGTACGGACGCCCGTCTGGAAGAGATTATTCGCCCGACTCGTGCGCAGAAGCGTGTGGAGTACAAGGAGCGTATGGACGCGAAGGCGGAGGCTCGTGCCGAGCTGGAGTCCGAGCGTGTTGCAGGCGTGTGGACCGAGTCGGTTGAGTACCGCAAGAAGTTGAAGGAAGGCAAGGTCGACGAGAATATCGACATGCCGAACATCGACGACTAGTAGCTGAAGCGTAGCTGTTGCCTAGACAGCTGTTGCCTAGACAGTGAATGGTGCCGCGCACCGGGGTTTGCTCCGGTGCGCGGCGCTTTCTTATATGCGCAGCGCTTTCTTGGGTGCTCTGCGGTTGCGGTTATGGTTACCTCTCGTACCGGATGTGTGCGTCGGAATATGCGGGTGAGCCTGCGGTGAACCTGTGGTCGGGCGTGCTGGCTGGGTATTCCACTGGCGGCTTAGCTCACCCCCGTCATTTCGGTTTTTTTGACCGTAAGCAGGTAGCATAGAGGGGAATGTACGCGGGCCGTTTTCGGTGTTGCGTACCTTCTGTGTAACCTGCCCGCATCCGCACCTGTGGTGGCTCCTTAAGCTGCCGTGGTGCGATCTCTGTCCCCAGCAAGGACGGCATTTGTGACTGACCAGCCTGTTCACCTTGATTTTGGTGCTCCGAGCACCGAGTCGATTCCCCCGCGCATTCCCGGTCGGGTGCGTCTGGGTGTGATGGGTGGAACTTTCGACCCGATTCACCACGGACACCTGGTGGCAGCTAGTGAAGTTGCCGCCGTGTTCGACCTGGACGAGGTCGTGTTCGTTCCGACCGGTCAGCCCTGGCAGAAGGTGGGGGAGCGGCACGTGAGTGACGCTGAGCATCGCTACCTGATGACGGTGATTGCGACCGCGTCGAACCCGCGTTTTACGGTGAGCCGTATTGATATTGACCGTGGCGGCGCCACCTACACCTTTGATACGCTTAACGAGCTGCGTGCCCTGCGCCCGGATGCTGACCTGTTCTTCATTACCGGTGCGGACGCGATTAGCCAGATTATGACCTGGCGCAATGCCCATAAGCTGTGGGATTTGGCGACTTTTGTGGGCGTGACCCGCCCCGATCATGAACTGGATCCGCCGATGGCTGAGGGTCGTCATATTACGACCCTGAAGATTCCTGCGATGGCGATTTCTTCGACCGATATTCGTCGCCGCGCAGCTGAAGACGCCCCCATCTGGTACCTGGTGCCCGATGGTGTGGTGCAGTACATTGCTAAGTACGGCCTGTACAAGAAGGATGCTTTGACGGCGTACCGTGACGGCTTGCCCCGCGTGAAGGATGAGTCTGGGCAGGCACCCCAATCGACGAATAATGAGGGAACACATGAGTGAAGCTACGGGTTCGAAGCCCTATAGCGAGGACGAAGCGTACCTCTACGAGACGTACGTGACCGAGGACGGCATTGAGGTGCCGCCGCCTACTAAGGTGATGGGTCCGCGCCGTCTTGCCCGTTACCGTGAAGAAGTTGCCGAGTACCTGCGTGCGGCCCGCCGCGGTGAGCCCGCGAAGCCTGTTGCCAACATGGGCTCCGTGATTTATACGAACGCTATTGACCCGCAGGTTCTGGCTGTTCAGCGTCGTTTTGCGGCGCTGGCGGCTCAGGGCAAGATTGACACTGAGGCGAACGATGAGGAGAAGCTGCACGAGCCTGCTCCTCTGACCAGTAGCCTGCGTGTTCTGCGCCCCGAAGAGATCGCGCAGAATCGTGTGGATGCGACCAGCCCCTCCGCGGTGAATAACCCGATGACTTCTTCGATCCCGGTTATTGCCGTGGTCAAGGAGGAGAAACCGGAACCCGAGCTGCACCAGTACCTGGTGCGCGATGAGCCGAAGGTTGAGGAGCTGGACAGCTCTGACATTGAGGCTGAGCAGACCGAGGTTGCTTCCGTTGAGGAAGAGACCGTTGAGGTTGCTGAGGTTGAAGAGTCTGCGGACGAGCTGCCCACCCGCGTGAGCGCGGTGGACGCGCAGGGTCTTGATCTGAGCGTACTGGATGGCGCCTCCGCAGGGGATACCGTGGATTCGGTGGATGGTGACCCGACTGTTGCTCTGAGCCCGGATGAGGTGGAGGAGCTGCTGCAGCGCATGGTGGATCGTCAGGATCCCGAAGAGTCTGCTGCTCTGGTTGAAGAGGTTACCGAGGACGCTGAAGAGTCTGAGGAAGCCGCAGAAGACGGCGAGTCCAAGTCTGCTGAGTCCAAGTCTGCTCCGGTACCTTCCGCTGAGGCTTCCAAGGAGTCCGCTTCTAAGGGCGCTGTTGAGAAGGCTGAAGAGGTTCTGCAGCCTGCACAGAAGCCCTCCCTGGCGTGGCTGTGGATTGTGCTGCTGCTCGCCCTGGTCGTTGTTGGTCTGATTATGATTTTTGGCCCTAAGTAGGCCGTGAACAATGCACCCCTGTTGCGGGTGCTGCCGGCGGGTGTTCTGCCGGCAAGGAAGGAAAATATGACTGCTGCACAGTCCTCGATTGAGGCTCTGCGCATTGCCGCCCGCGCTGCGGAGGAGAAGCAGGGAACTAACCTGTTCGCTGTGGATGCATCCGACGCGATGGGTCTGATTGATGGCTTCCTGGTGGTTTCTGCCCACAATGAGCGCCTCGTGAACGCTGTTGCGGATGAGGTTGAGGACGCTCTGCGTGAGCAGGCTGACCTGAAGCCGGTCCGCCGTGAGGGTCGTTCCTCGGGTCGTTGGATTCTGCTGGACTTCGGCGATATCGTCGTGCACGTTCAGCATGAGGAGGACCGCGAGTTCTACGCTCTGGATCGTCTGTGGGCTGAGGCTCCGCGTATTGAGCTGGGCGTTGAGAACGAGGCTCCCTTCGACATCGAGGGTGAGACTGAGGAGGATGCTGCACGCATCATTCCCGCTCAGGATGAGGCGTAGGCTTCCGCTTGATTTTTAGTTGATGAGGGGTGGGCCCTGTTGGCGCTGTATGGTGCCGCGGGGTCCGCCCCTTTTCTGCGTATTTCGAGGGTGTTTCTGCCCGCCTGGTTGCCCTTTCTGATGACCTGGGTGCCCCTTCTGCCTGCCCGGTTGCCCCGGAACTTTTTTGGGTTTTTGGGTGCGCTGGTTTGCATCGCTGTCCGTGGTGTGTGTAATATATTCATGTTGCCTCGTTGAGGTCACTAACAGAATATGGGGATATGGCGCAGCTGGTAGCGCACCTGCATGGCATGCAGGGGGTCAGGGGTTCGAGTCCCCTTATCTCCACGTTTTCCTCGGTTGAGGAGCTTTTCGCCCGGTTCATTTGAATCGGGCGTTTTTGCTATCTACCGGATATCCTGGGTAGTTGACAGCGCAGTTTAGTAGTTGAGGAGCCACTCATGGGCGCACACGAACACCACCACGGGCACGACCATTCGCATGCCCCGAGCCCGGAGGATGCCGCCTCCATGCGTCCGCGCCTGCTGATTGCGTTCAGCTTGGCGGTCGTTATTGTGTTGGCGCAGGCGATTGGTTCGTTGGTTACGGGAAGTCTTGCGCTGCTGACCGATACGGCGCACGCCATTACGGACGCCTCCGGCCTGCTGGTGGCGCTCACGGCGGCTTCGCTGATAACGCGCCCCGCGACGTCCCGCCGCACGTGGGGTTTCCGCCGTATTGAGGTGCTTGCCGCCCTCGGGCAGTCGGTGCTACTGCTGGCGGTGGGTATTTACACGGCGGTGGAGGGCGTGCATCGCCTGTTTGCCCCGCCGGAGGTGCCCGGCACCGAGCTGCTGATCTTTGGTGTGGTTGGTCTGGTGGCGAACGCTATTGGTATTGCGGTGTTGGCTACGGCGAGGAATGCGAACTTCAATATGCGTGCCGCGTTCCTGGAGGTGCTCAATGACGCCCTGGGTTCGCTGGGCGTGATCGTGGCGGCTATCGTGATTTGGCTGACCGGCTTTTACCAGGCGGATGCCCTTGCCGGCCTGCTGATTGCGGCGCTGATTGTGCCGCGTGCGGCGCGTCTGATGAAGCAGACTACGGCGGTGCTTATGGAGTTCACCCCGGACGGCCTGGACCTGGACGCGATGCGTGAGCACATGCTGCGCGTTGACGGCGTTGTAGAGGTGCACGATGTGCACGCTTCGACGGTGGCGACCGGCCTGCCGGTGGTGACCGCGCACGTGGTGGTTGCCGATTCGTGCTTCCATGACGGGTCTGCGGTGACGATTCTGGACCGTATCCGTTCGTGCGTGGCGAGCCATTTTGAGGTGTCGGTGGAGCACTCGACCTTCCAGCTGGAGACCGCCGAGCTGGGCGGTCGCGAGCCGGATTCGGTTCGCCACCCGTAAGCCACCTGAACCCCTAGGCAACCTGAACCCCTAGGTCACCTGAAACCTTGCGTGTGCGATGTCTGCGTGCCGAAATAGCGGGGGAGCGCCGACCGTGATATTTGGCGGCTTATATTTGGTCGCTTCAACACGCAAAAGATACACTCTTTAGGGAGCAAAAGACGCTCCTCACCCGCACACTTTGACAGGCTCGCTGGTAGACTCTTTAGTTTGGTAGCCGCGGCAGCCTGCAACGATGAGCACCTCAGCCTGGCCGAAACGGAACAGTGGGCGGGCGCATCCTGAAATTTTTGACGAGAACAACCACGATTAGCAGCAGATACGGAACACTATGCATTCACCTATTGCCACTTACCTGACCGAGACCCTCGAGTCGGTCGCTTCTGATACCTCCGGTGAGTTGGCAAACTACATTCCGGAACTTGCCGCCGTGGATCCGGACAAGCTTGCCGCGTCCATCGCCATGGTTGATGGTGAGCAGTACGCCGCCGGTGACTCCGACGTAGAGTTCACGATCCAGTCGATTTCTAAGCCGTTCGTGTACGCCCTCGCGCTCGCAGATCGCGGCTATGATGACGTGCTCGCGAAGGTGGGCGTGGAGCCTTCAGGTGAGCCGTTCAACGAGCTGTCCCTGGAGGACGGCTCCGGTAAGCCGCTGAACCCGATGATTAACGCGGGCGCGATTACCACCCATTCGCTGGTGGGCCCTCCCGGGGCGACTCAGGGCGAGCGCATGGAGCGCGTCATTTCTGGTCTGTCTGCGTTTGCGGGCCGCCGCCTGTCGGTGAACGAGCGCGTGTACGAGTCTGAGCTGGAGCACGCGCACCGCAACTACGCGATTGCGCACATGCTGCGCGGCCACGGCATCCTGACCGGTGACCCGACCGTGGCGGTGCAGGGTTATACTCGCCAGTGCTCGCTGATGGTGACGGTCAAGGATTTGGCGTTGATGGCGGCAACTTTGGCGAACTATGGTGTGCATCCGGTGACGGGTGAGCAGGTGGTTCCTAAGACGGTGGTGCGTCAGGTGCTGAGCGTCATGTTCACGTGCGGCATGTATAACGCTGCGGGTGACTGGGCAACCCAGGTGGGTGTGCCGGCGAAGAGCGGCGTGGGCGGCGGCATTATTGGTGCGGTGCCCGGTCAGCTGGGTGTGGCGACGTTCTCGCCGCGTCTGGACGGTCACGGTAACAGTGTGCGCGGTGTGGAGCTGTTCGAGCAGTTCTCGGATGACATGGGCATGCACGTGATGAACGTGCCGACGGTGGCTCGTTCGGCGTTGCGCGCGAACTACCAGATCGGTTCGGGGGATGAGTCTATGCGCCTGATTCAGTTGCAGGGCCGCATCCGTTTTGCGGGTGTGGAGCGCGTGATTCGTGAGATTGTGGAATCCCCGATGGAGGGTTCGAAGGTCGCCCTGGATGTGACGCGCGTGTACGCGGTGGATGAGGTCGCTCAGAGCATGCTCCTGGAGCTGATGCGTCGCCTGCGGAATGACGGGTACAAGGTGTACCTGATTGATAATGACGAGACGATTACGAACACGGATGCGCTGCGCAGCATGGGTGTGAAGGTTCTGACGAACCCGGCGGCGGTAACTTCTGCAGAGTCGGATGTTGAGCGCGTGGCTGAGGCTGAAGCTGAAGAGGCTGCGGAGGCGGCAGCGCTGGAAGCGCTGAAAGCATCGGGGTCCGCTGAGGCGGAGTAGCCGGTAGAGCCTGAATCCGAGTTGGTTTCTAGTCGAGTACGTGGCTCCACGGTTTCGTGAACTTTATAGATTGAGGCCCCTTTCCCAGGCGCGTGGTAAACGCGTTCTGGGGGAGGGGCACTGCTGTGCTGTGGCTAGGGTTCCTACCGTGCGGCGCTGGAATCTGTAGCGTGTCGAGTGTGGTCTCTGGTGAGGAACCGGTAGGAAAACGCGTAAAGGTTCGTTCTTGGCAGCGTTGTTAATCATTAAGTAATATTTTGAATTTTTCGATAGCTGACGGCAATCTCATCATACACTCATAATATGAACACTGTTCCACACTTAGAAACACCTATCGCTCCTCATCAATCCGCTATAGCTGACCCCGCCGCTGACCGGGCGGTGGTGGGTGCTTCTGCCCGCGCCTCCATGGGTCGCCGCGAACTGCTACGCCACGTTGGTACCTTTGGGCTGGGCGCGGTGGGCTTCGGGGTGCTGGGTCTTGGCTTGACCGGCTGCACCCCGTCCGCGGCGGAAGGCACCCACGGAGCAGCGAGCGGGTCAGCCCCGGGCGGTACCCCGTCGAGCAGCCCGTTCGGTAGTGCATCGGGTAGTGCGTCGGCGACTCCTTCGGCTACCCCCTCCGCATCCACATCTGGCTCCGCATCGGGTACCCCATCCCCGACCGCCGCGGCGTCTAAGACCGCTTCTGCGACTGCGACCTCGTCGAACCCTGTTCCTGCGGCTCGTGCCTGGACTGGCCCGCAGACCGGCCTGCCCGATGAGGGCAAGTATATTGCGTGGACGGTCGATGACGGTGCCGACCCGGAGGTGGTGCGCGCC
>ENA-OWMY01000420-OWMY01000420.1-metagenome-genome-assembly--contig:-NODE-420-length-12996-cov-6.491229_pt1 | contig 12996 bp, 8 predicted proteins | sample MGYA00245358_ERZ651122 | MGnify/ENA primary metagenome ERZ651122 (study PRJEB26857, sample SAMEA4031752) | metagenome | biome: human; feature: oral; material: saliva | place: Philippines | collected 2014 | study...
GGGGGTGACTCGACAAAATCGATTTCTTCGAAATCACGATTTTTGAGTCACTCCCATAATAAAAGATATTTCTAAGTAGTATATAGCAAGAAAGGTAGGTAAAAATGAAAAATGAATCATTAAGAATAGCACTAGCTTATGTTGGTGTGATAGTTGGAGCGGGTTTATCATCCGGACAGGATATTCTACAATACTTTTTAAGTTTTGGTAGAATAGGATTAATTGGTGTTGTAGTTTTAGGAATTTTGAATATGATTTTTGGGAAAATTATATTGACATTAGGCTCTTATTATCAAGCTAATAATCACCAAGAAGTTTTTGGAGAAATAACTACACCAATTTTAAATAAGATAATAGACTGGACTTTAATAATTTCTAATTTTGTTATAGGTTTTGTCATGATAGCTGGTGCTGGAGCGAATTTAAAGCAACAATTTGGAATACCGAATTGGGCTGGAGCGCTTCTTTGTGCAGTTATGATAGTAATTGTGGCATTTTTGGATTTTGAGAAGATAACTAGTATTTTAGGGATTTTCACTCCGATAGTGTTTGTATTGATATTGTTAATAACAGTTTATACATTTGTAGGGAAGAGTTATGATTATGGTGTGTTGGATGAAGTTTCTAAAACTATTCCATCTTCGATGCCAAATATTTGGATATCTGTAATTAACTACTTTTCTCTTTGCGTGTTAACTGGTGTGTCTATGGCATTTGTTCTAGGTGGCTCAGTCGTAAGAATAGGTGTTGCTAAAAAAGGTGGAGCTCTTGGTGGTATAATGGTAGGGGTTTTAATTCTGTTCGCAACAGCAACTCTTTTTGCTAATAGTGCTGATATAATGGATGCTGAAATACCGATATTAAAAATTGTAAAGGATATTAATCCGCGGTTGGCTGTTTTTTATGCATTAGTTATTTTTGCTTTAATCTTTAATACTGCTTTTAGTTTGTTTTATGCAACAGCGAAACGTTTTTCTTCAAATGATGATAAGAAGTTGAAAATTAATATAATTATAATAGTTGTTGTTGGATATCTATGTAGTTTTGCTGGGTTCAAAGATTTAATTTCTTATGCGTATCCCGCATTAGGATATATGGGTATCGTATTATTATTTGTATTATTTTTATCATGGATAAGAAGATATCAAGATATAGTGAAGGAAACATTTTTACGTCGTAAAATGATAAGATTAGCAATAAAAAAACATGATGATAATAGACAATTTACTAAAAAAGATCAAGCTATCTTGGATAATTTAAGTAAAGATTCTGTTGTAGAAGGAAAATCTTTAAAAGCTGATGTAAAGGAATATGCTAAAGAAATTATCGATAGTGAACATGATGTGAAGGAATTTGCAGATAAAGAATTAGAGCTAAGAAAGAAAGATCCTAAATATAAACTTTAAGAACATGAATTCTAGATAGATAAGAAGATTTTTATTTATCTAGAATTTTTTGCGTTTAACTCTACAATTTAGGTTTAGATATAAATTTAGAGTAAATAAAAAGGAAATGATTAACGAAACTAATTTTTGGTACTAGTTAGATTTCGTTAATCTTTTTTTCTAACATTTCCTTTTTTATGTGATTTTTGATAAAATTAAAGGTAAGAGTTTTTAGCGAGGAATGTAGAAAGTAGGTGTAAATTTGCAAGTTACAAATATAACAAAGCTAAAAGTTAAGTATAAAATAGATTTGGAAAATGGTAAACATTTTTATGTTTCTGAAGATACGATAATTAAGTACGGACTTATAAAAAAAATAAATTTATCAAAAGAGCAACTAAAAGAAATCATAGCTCATGAAAGTATCGAAAGTGCCTATAGTAAGGCTGTACATTATTTACAATTTGGTCTTAGAACTAAGCAGGATATAAGAGAATACCTTCAGAAGAAAGAGATTGCTAATAATGTTATTGATGAAGTAATAGAAAAGTTAATAGAAATTGGTTATTTGAATGATGATCACTATGTAGAAGCAGCGGTGACAGATTATTTTAACCTAAATTTAAAAGGTCCTTACTGGATACAAAGAAAACTGTTAGAAAAAGGCTTAGATAAAGATGTTATAGATGAAAATATTGCCAAGATTTGTACTGAAGAAGCAATGATAGAAATGCTTTATAAAATTATTGAACGTGAGTATAAAGTAAGAAGAGAAACGAAAAATAAAAAAGTTCAAAAAATAACACAAAAACTTTATACAAATGGCTTTACATCTGATATAATAAGAAAGGTGTTTGACATATTTTTCGAAGACTATGAAGACGAGAATGAAGACGAAATATTAGATGAGCATTTTAGAAGGGCTTATCAAAGCTATAGTCGCAGATATGAAGGATATGCACTTAAACAAAAGCTGATTGAAAAGCTGATAAGGGATGGTTTTTCGTATTATACAGCTAAAGACTACGTAGAAAAACAAGATTTGTAAAGGAAGAATAAAATGGATAAAAGAAATGAAAGGCAAAAGAAAATAAGGAACTTTTCTATAATTGCACATATTGACCACGGGAAATCGACTCTTGCGGACAGAATTTTAGAGAAAACAAAAGCGTTAGAACAACGTGAAATGAAAGCACAACTTCTTGACTCAATGGATATTGAGCGTGAAAGAGGTATTACAATTAAACTTAATGCAGTTCAATTACAATATACTGCTAAAAATGGAGAAGAGTATATTTTCCACTTAATCGATACACCGGGACACGTAGACTTCACATATGAAGTATCACGTTCTCTTGCAGCATGTGAAGGTGCTATTTTAGTAGTCGATGCTGCTCAAGGAATTGAAGCACAAACATTAGCTAACGTATACTTAGCACTAGATAATAATTTAGAAATTATTCCAATTATTAACAAAATCGATTTACCTGCAGCAGATCCTGAAAAGGTTAAGACTGAGATAGAAGATGTAATTGGATTACCAACAGATGATATCGTACTAGCTTCTGCTAAAGCGGGTATTGGTATTGACGAAATCTTAGAGCAAATAGTAGAAAATATTCCAGCTCCATCAGGTGATGCGGCTGAGCCACTACAAGCATTAATCTTTGACTCATTATACGATGCGTATAGAGGAGTTATCGTTTCAGTTCGTATTAAAAACGGTACTGTAAAAGCTGGAGATAAGATTAAGATGATGGCTACTGGTGGTGTGTTCGAGGTTACTGAAGTTGGTATTCACACACCTAAAGAAAAAATCGTTGATGAACTTACTGCAGGTGATGTAGGATTTATCTGTGCATCTATAAAAAATGTAAGTGAAACTCGTGTAGGGGATACAATCACATTAGCGAATAATCCAGCTAAAGAAGCATTACCTGGATATAGAAAATTAAATCCAATGGTATTCTGTGGATTATATCCAATTGATTCATCAAAATATAATGACTTACGTGAAGCATTAGAAAAATTAGAACTTAATGACTCAGCTTTACAATATGAAGCTGAAACATCACAAGCACTTGGATTCGGATTTAGATGTGGATTCTTAGGAATGTTACACATGGAAATTATTCAAGAGCGTATTGAGCGTGAATTTAATATTGATATCATCGCTACTGCACCATCGGTTATTTACAAAGTTGAAAAAACTGACGGAACTATGGTAGATGTTTCAAACCCATCAGAAATGCCAGATCCGCAAAAAATCAATAAGATTACTGAGCCATTTGTTAAGGCGAGTATTATGGTACCGAATGACTATGTAGGTGCCGTTATGGATCTTTGTCAGAAGAAACGTGGTATCTTCTTAAATATGGAATATATCGATGATACAAGGGTTAATATTACTTATGATATACCTTTATCAGAAATCGTTTTTGATTTCTTCGATCAACTTAAATCTAATACAAAAGGATATGCATCATTTGACTATGAATTAACAGGATATAAAGATAGTAACCTTGTTAAGATGGATATTCTATTAAATGGTGAACAAGTCGATGCTTTAAGCTTCATCGTTCACAGAGAATTTGCTTACCAACGTGGTAAAGTTATTGTAGAAAAACTTAAAAAACTTATTCCAAAACAACAATTCGAAATTCCTATCCAAGCTGCAATTGGAAATAAAATTATCTCTCGTGAAACTATTAAAGCGATGCGTAAAAACGTTCTTGCTAAATGTTACGGAGGGGATATTAGTAGGAAACGTAAACTATTAGAGAAACAGAAAAAAGGTAAAGAGAGAATGAAAGCTGTTGGTAGCGTAGAAGTTCCTCAAGATGCCTTCATGGCTGTTCTGAAAATGGATGAAGAATAATGAAAAGTTATCCACGCGGAGTATATATTCATATTCCATTTTGTAAGTATATTTGTTCATATTGTGATTTCAACAAGTTTTATATACAAAGACAACCTGTTGATAAGTATATAGATTGCTTAATCAAAGAAATTGAGAGTATGGAAAATATACAAAATGTTGAAACTATTTATATCGGTGGTGGAACACCGAGTGCATTAAGTGACGAACAACTTCATCGTTTACTAACTGCATTAAGAAATAAAATTCCACAACAACTGCGTGAATTTACTTTTGAAGCTAACCCTGAGGATCTTGTTGATTCTCGGGTTGCTTTGGTAAAGGGCTACGGAGTTGATAGAATTAGCATGGGAGTTCAGACTTTTAATAACGAGTTGTTAAAAATTCTTGGACGAGGTCATGTTGCGGATGATGTGGATATGGCGATTGCTAATTGTAAAAAACATGGGATTGAGGATATTAATGTAGATTTAATGTTTTCATTACCGAAGCAAACTATGGAAGACTTATATGACAGTATGAAGAAGGTTGCAGAATACAATATTAGTCATATCTCGTGTTATTCATTGATTTTGGAACAGAAGACTAAGCTATATAATCAGGTAAGAGATAAGAAAGTTACATTGCCTTCGAATGAGACAGAAGAGAAGATGTATAATGAGGTAATTAACTTCTTAACAGAAAATGGTTATGAACAGTATGAAATCAGTAATTTTGCTCGACCTGGTCATGAGAGTATTCATAATAGTAGTTACTGGAAGAATGTAGAGTACTATGGACTTGGTGCGGGAGCGCATGGTTATATTGATGGAGTGCGTTATGCTAATCAAGGAGCTTTAAAATTCTATATCGACAGTATGTTAGAAAAAGGACATGCAAGACGTGAAGAAAATACTGTAACACCTAAGGAAAGAATTGAAGAGGAAATGTTCTTAGGACTACGTCTCTTAAAAGGTGTAGATTTAGATATTTTTGAAGAAAAGTATGGTAAAAGAGCAGAAGAAATATTCAAAGGTGTAATTGATAAAAACATAAGAGAAGGGTACTTAGAGATCGAAGGTAACAAACTTCGTTTGACTAGAAAAGGATTATTCTATGGGAATGATGTATTCTCTGAGTTTCTATTAGATTAATATAGTTTTTGAAATATGATGATGATTTTAAAGGGAGGAACTTGATTAATTTATGTAAAATTATTGAGTTTCTCCTATAATAAAAGAAAGGAGAACTATTATGGAGAGAACACATATAGAAAGATTACTTAATAATTTAAATGAAGAGTATGGTTTTAACTTAAAATTCAGCGAAAATTTTAAAAATGCATTTTCTCATTCTTCTTATACTAATGAGAAAAGAATTGCGAAGCACTTGAGTTATGAGCGTTTGGAATTTTTAGGTGATGCTGTTGTTGAACTTACAACAAGTGAATTTTTATTTAAGAAATTTTCTGAGCTTCCTGAAGGAGAACTAACTAAGCTACGTGCATCTATTGTATGTGAAAAAACATTGGTTAAATATGCTTTGCAACTCGGTTTAGATAAATGTATCTACCTAGGAAAAGGTGAAGAAAAGATGGGTGGAAGAAGTCGAGCAGCTTTACTTGCTGATATTTTTGAATCTTTCACTGGAGCGATGTACCTAGAGTCAAATCTTGAAGTTGTTAAAACTTTTTTAAATAATACGTTATTTACAGAAGTTCAAGATCTTGAATATCATAGCTTTGTAGACTATAAAACTATCTTGCAAGAGTACATTTCAAAAATTAAATTAGGTGAAATTGAGTATGTAGTACTAGATTCAAGTGGACCATCACATTCTAAAACTTTTACAAGTGCTGTTTTAATTGATGGGAAACAATATGGAAGTGGAACAGCTACTACAAAAAAAGAGTCTGAACAGCTTTCAGCAAAACAGGCATTAGAAAAGCTTGGATATAAAAATATTTAAAATTAATGAAAGGAAAAAGAGATGAAATTAGCAAAGGTTGAAGTTACAGGTTTTAAATCTTTTCAGAAAAAGACAACTTTTGAATTTAAGAATAATTTAATCGGGGTTGTTGGACCGAATGGTTCGGGAAAAAGTAATATAATTGATGCTATTCGTTGGGTTTTAGGGGAGCAGTCTGCTAAAAATTTACGTGGTAGTAGCATGAAAGATGTTATCTTTTCGGGGACTGAAGATGCGAAAAGAAAAAACTTTGCTGAAGTAGCAGTAACATTTTCTAACGGAGAAGATAGTTGTGAAATTAAAAGACGTTTGTATAGAAATGGTGATAGTGAGTATTACATTGATAATAAACGTGCAAAATTAAAAGATATTACTGATATGTATCTAGACCTTGGTATTAATAAAGAGAGTTATAGTATTATTACTCAAGGTAAGGTAGAAGATATTATTTCATCTAAGCCTGTCGATCGCCGAGCAATTATAGAAGAGGCATCAGGTGTATTAAAGTATAAAAATAAGAAAAAAGAAACTAATCTAAAATTAGAAAAAACAAATGACAATTTAATGAGATTAAATGATATTTTCTCAGAAATCTCAGGTCGTTATGAAATCTTAGAAGATCAAAAGAATAAAACACAAAAGTATCTTGATTATTCTAAAGAACTTGAAGAAAAAGATATATTATTAAATGTTTATAACATTGCTGAATATCAAAAAAGTCTTGCTGATTTACTACAAGTTAAACATGAGAAAGAATCTGAAAAACTTGGACTTGAAAGTAGACAAGAAGAACTTATTAAAGATTTAGAAAGTATCAAGAATAGTTTAGTTTCTCTAGATAGAACTTACATGAAATATCATGATGAAGAGTTAGAACTAGTTCAGAAAAAAGAATCTCTTCAATCACAATTAAGTGTAATTCAGGAAAGAAAAAATAATAGAACTCTGAGAAGTGAAAAAATTAATGATGATATTAAATATCTTGAGGAAAGAAAACAAAACCTTGAGAATAAGTTAGCAGAAAGAGAAAATCTAAACGCTGAAACTAAAAGTAAAATTCAAAAGATTAATAAAGAAATCTCTTCGTTAGAATCAGGTGAAGAGAATAAATTAGAATTAATCGAAAGAAAAATAGAAGAATTAAAAGATAACTACTATAGCTTGATAAACGAAGAAACTAAAATAGAAAATAGTATAGAGTTTGCTAAGAAAAATCTAGAGAGTGCTGATGAAAATAGTAAAGAAATTCTAGATAATATAGAAAGACAAAAACAAGTTTTAGGTATAAAAACAGAAGAGCTTGCAGCAGCTACCGAAGAGCAAAAAGTATTAAATGAACAGCTAGCTAACCTTCAAAAAGAACTTGATATATTAGTTGAAAAAAATATTTTAATTAATTCAAATGGGAAAAATATCGAGGAACAAATTCGTACAGGCTACAACTTTAAGAGTAATCTTGAAAATCGTAAGAAGTTCTTAGAAGATCAGATTAATAATTTAAGTTTTTACAATATTGGAGTAAAAGAAATTCTTGCAAATAAGGATGCTCTAGCTGGTGTTCGTAATAGTGTAGCGAATATTGTAGAATTTGATAACGAGTATGCTGTTGCAATTGATATTGCTTTAGGGCAAGCACAACAAAATATTATTGTTGAAAATGAGAATGTTGCAAAAGAGTGTATTAATCATTTAAAGAAAACTAATAAAGGTAGAGTTACATTTTTACCATTAAATAATATTAAAGCAAAAGCTATAGCGAGTGATGTTTATAGAACAGTTGTAAATGAAGAAGGATTTATCAATATTGCTGAGAATCTAATAACTGTTGATAGTGAGTACAAAAATATAATATCTCACCTATTAGGACTTGTTCTTATCGTTGATAATATGGATAATGCCAATAGAATAGCACGTAAGATTAATTTTAGAAATAGAATTATTACATTAGATGGACAAATCATTAATAGTGGTGGATCTATCACTGGTGGTGCTATTAATAAAAACAATAATTCATCTATTAAACATAAGGCAGAATTAGATGAACTTTCACAAAATCTTGTTAAAATTAATGATAAGATCGAGAAATTAGCTGATGAGAAGAGTCTATTAGAGAGTCAACAACAAGAAGTAATGGACGAGATTCTAAATTCTAAATCTGTGAAAGAAGAGGCGATTTTAAAACTTAAGCAGTTAGAATTAAGTATAAATCATAAAAACTCTGAAATTTCCGATATTAAAGTGAATATAGAATTAAATGAGAAGAGACTACTAGAATTAAAAGATACTGAAGACGATTCGAGTAATATTGTCGAATTAACTCAAAGTCTTGAGAAAATTAGAGTAGAACTTCAAAAACTTGATGAGAAAATCAAGGAAGAAAGTAGTAAGAAACAAAATGCTCAAAGTGCGGAGGAGTTGTTCTTAGAGAAAATTGCTGAGCTTAAGATTGAAAAATCAAAATTAGAAGAGACAACTAAGCATGGTTTAGAGTTAATAGAATCACTATTAGCTGATATAACAGATGTTAATGAACAACTAACAAGATTAGAAATGTCTAAAGATGCGGAGTCTTTAAGTGAGGAAGATGAGCAAAAGATATTAGAAAATAACTCTAAAGTAATTGCTGAATGCGGCGAACGATTAACAACGCTTAAGACGTTATTATCAGATCTTGATATGGAAAAAACAGGATTATTCAAACGTGAAAAAGAAATTACCGTAGCTCAACAAAGAAATAACGAAAGTCTACGTCAAAAAACTTCAGAATTTGAAAAATTAACTGTAGAACAGACGAAGATAGAAGTTAAAATTGATGAATATCTAGAGAACCTTGTTACTAACTATAATGTAACATATGAGAGTGTATCAAATAGATTAACTGCTGAAAATATTGAAGAAGTACCTTCGTATAAGGATGATGTAGTAAGACTTCGTAAAGAGATAGTGGACTTAGGTAATATCAACTTGAATGCTATTGCTGAATTTGAAGAAATCAAAGAACGTTACGACTTCTATAATGAGCAAATTACCGACCTTGTAGAAGCAAAAGAAAAACTAGAAGAGACTATTGCAGAGATTGATAAAGAAGTAAAAGAACGCTTCTTAACGACATTTGTTCAAGTAGCAGAGAATTTCAATAAAATATTTAAAGAATTGTTCAAAGGTGGTTATGCAGATATGACTTTAGAATCACCAAATGACATATTAAATACTGGAATAGTAATCGAAGCTTCACCTCCGGGTAAAAAACTCCAAAATCTTTCATTATTATCAGGTGGGGAGAAATCTTTAACTGCGATAAGTTTATTGTTTGCGATATTGCAGGTTAAAAATCCACCATTTGTAGTTCTTGATGAGGTGGAAGCGGCACTTGATGAAGAGAATGTTAATAGATTTGCAAAATTCTTAAAAGTTTATTCAGAGAATAATCAATTCTTAGTTATCACACACAGACGAGGAACTATGGAAGCTATGGATACTTTATATGGAGTAACAATGCAAGAAAAAGGTATTAGTTATATTTTAGAACTAGAGTTGAAAGATGTTATCGAGAACTTCGAAGAAGTTATAGAGTAAGCAGATAAACTTTTATAATAGGTTAAAAGACACGATTAAGTTTAAACTTAACCGTGTCTTTTTGACGTTAATTTGAATAAAATAAATTTTTAATCCGCTATCTATCTATAATACGCTCCACCGCCGCAAAGAAGCCTTCGTCCCAGCACAGGCTCCTCACGTGGGGCTCTACGTCTGTGGGCCTACCGTCTATGGAGATGCCCACCTCGGGCATGCCCGCCCTGCGATTACCTTCGACATTCTCTTCCGCTACCTGAGCCACTTAGGCTACAAGGTGCGCTATGTACGTAACATCACTGACGTCGGACATCTCGAGCACGATGCAGATGAGGGAGAGGACAAGATCGCTAAGAAGGCACGCCTCGAGCAGCTCGAGCCCATGGAAGTGGTGCAGTACTACCTGACCCGCTACCATCATGCGATGGAGCGCCTTGGGGTACTTCCTCCCAGCATTGAGCCCATGGCCTCTGGGCATATCATTGAGCAGATTGCCTTGACCCAGCAGATTCTTGATGCAGGCTTTGCTTATGAGAGCAATGGGTCAGTCTACTTCGACGTAGAGAAGTATGACAAGAGCTTTAACTATGGTGAGCTGAGTGGACGCCGCATCGAAGACATGCTGAGCAATACGCGCGCGCTGGATGGTCAGGATGAGAAGCGCGGCCCTCTGGACTTCGCTCTCTGGAAGAAGGCACAGCCCGAGCACATCATGCGCTGGCCCAGCCCTTGGGGCGAAGGCTTCCCTGGCTGGCATGCAGAATGCACTGCCATGGGACGAAAGTATCTCGGCGAACAGTTTGACATCCACGGTGGTGGCATGGACTTGATCTTCCCTCATCACGAGTGTGAGATCGCTCAAGCCAAGGCCTCTCAGGGAGGTGAATCAATGGTGCGCTACTGGATGCACAACAACATGATCACCATCAATGGGCAGAAGATGGGGAAGTCCCTCGGGAACTTCATCACACTGGATCAGTTCTTCACTGGCGAACACGACCAGCTGGAGCAGGCCTATTCGCCCATGACGATCCGCTTCTTCATCCTCAGTGCTCACTACCGTGGTACGGTAGACTTCAGCAACGAAGCTCTGAAGGCTGCTGAGAAGGGCTTAGCTCGTCTGCTTGACGCAGCCGCTTTACTCGACGGTCTACAGGCTGGAAGCACCACATCTATCGAAGGAATCCAAGGTCTCTCAGAGCGTTGCCATGCGGCTCTCAATGATGACCTTAATACACCGATTGCCATCGCTGAGCTCTTTGAGGCTGCGCGTGCTATCAACTCCATTCATCATAAGCAAGCCACGATCACAGCGGAGGATCTTGATGAACTCCGTCGTGTATATCGCCTCTTCCTCTTCGACCTGCTGGGGCTCCGTGACGAGCGCTTAGGCGAAGGAGGTGCGAGCGAAGCCTTCTCAGGCGCAGTAGATCTTCTCCTCTCTATCCGAGCTGAGGCAAAGAGCAAGAAGGACTGGGCTACCTCTGACCGCATACGTGATGAGCTGGCTGCCCTCGGATTCACTATTAAGGACACGAAGGAAGGTACCGAGTGGTCCCTCTAAGCCCTTATGCGATATAGCTTCGTCATCCCCGTATACAACCGCCCCGATGAGGTGCGGGAGCTACTGGAGAGCCTGACCCATCAGGAGCTCTTCGACTTCGAGATAGTCATCATCGAGGATGGTAGCTCCGTGAGTTCGGAAGCCGTCGTCGAGAGCTATCGTGGGAGCTTCCCAGCTCTACGCTATATCGCTGTACCCAATGGAGGCCCCTCACGAGCCCGTAACCTCGGAGCTCGTGAAGCCACAGGAGAGTACCTCATCATCCTTGACTCGGATGTCGTCCTGCCCCCAGGCTATCTCACTGCAGTAGATGACTACCTGGAGAAACATCCCGTGGATGCCTTCGGCGGGCCTGATGCTGCATCGGACGACTTTACCACGGTACAGAAGGCTATCAACTATGCGATGACCTCTCCCCTAACGACTGGGGGGATCCGTGGTGGGAGTGCTGACGGGATGGAGAAGTTCAAGCCACGCAGCTTCAACCTCGGTTGCCGTCGCTCTGTATACTTGCAGCTTGGAGGATTCAATGAAGCGATGCGCTTCGGTGAGGACATTGACTTCAGCCTTCGCCTCATCGAGGGAGGGCATAGCACGGCACTCATCCAAGAAGCCTTCGTCTACCACAAGCGCAGAGTGGACTTCCGCAAGTTCTTCAAGCAGGTCCATAACTCAGGTATCGCACGTATCCACCTGGAGACGCGCCATCCTGGGAGTACACGCTTAGTGCACCTTCTTCCCGCCCTCTTCACCATTGCCTCTGTCATCGCCCTCTTCCTCTGGATTGGTCGACTGGGGTTATTGGCTCTTGCCGTCATCTTCTTTATCGATGCGTATCATCGAGCAGGACGATCAGTCGAAGTTGCCCTCCTCGCTGTACCCGCATGCTTCATCCAGCTTTGGGGCTATGGCTCAGGATTCCTTCGTGCTTGGTGGGGCAAGTATATCCTTCGCAGTAAGGAGTTCATTGCCTTCAAGGATAACTTCTATGAGTAAGGGCTGGGTTAGCTACATTCGCACCTATGGGATCGTACTATTCCTACCTTTTACCTTGGGCGCTTGTCGTCCAAAGGTAGCGACCTCATCCCTCGGCGAAGTCTACCTACCCGACCACCTCACCTCCCCACGTGAGCGTCTCGGCTACCTCATCGACCACTACTGGGACAAGATGGAGGCACAGCCTGACACCTCGCAAGCGCTTATTACACGCCAAATCGAAGACTTCTGTGGCCTCCTACACGGAGCACCCCTCGGGACTGCTCGCCGTAGTATCTTCCGCTCTCTGAACTACCTCTCTGGCGAAGCTCTACAAACAGCCCTCTCCACCTACCGCTCGCAGCTATATAATCCCGAGAGTCCTCACTACAATGAAGGGCTCTATAGCCTCGTCTTAGCATGGGAAGAGTCCTCTATGAAGGTAGACTCAGCTCAAAAGGTGGCAGCATACCTACAGCGCGTACGCCTTCAGCACAATGCTGTAGGTCGTACTGCCCAAGACTTCCTCTACCATACGAGCGACACTACGGGCACGGTGAGCCGACGTCTATCGCACTTCAGTGCTCCCTATACCCTACTCGTCCTCTCCGTCGACTCAGATAAGAGAAATCAGCAATGGGCAGAAGCACTCCACGGGCACAAGGCTCTTTATC
>ENA-OWMY01000421-OWMY01000421.1-metagenome-genome-assembly--contig:-NODE-421-length-12993-cov-13.367445_pt1 | contig 12993 bp, 10 predicted proteins | sample MGYA00245358_ERZ651122 | MGnify/ENA primary metagenome ERZ651122 (study PRJEB26857, sample SAMEA4031752) | metagenome | biome: human; feature: oral; material: saliva | place: Philippines | collected 2014...
GTCTTGCCGGTATTTTGGGCGGAGCGATTAAGGCTTTCTTTGCACATTTGGACGGATTCACTTTGCAAGATTTGCTTAATAAGCCGACTTATGATTTGTTGTATGAACCGAAAATTGAAATCATTGCAGAAAAAGTGAACGGCAAAACAGCATGATTTAACCCGTCAAATAGAGTATGCGAAAGTTTTGATAGAGTCTGTAGGTTAGGTGGTAGTGGAAATTATCAGGCGTATTTTTGTAATCGTAATATGCTTGTATAGGTAAGTTTTATTTTCAGACGACCTATAAATAGGTAAACGAAATAGGTTTGTTTTTCTGTTCTTGTCAGTTTCTTGTTGATGGAGCTGGAAATAAATCTGAATAAACCCTATGACAATAATGTTTGTGCCATTTGTTTGACGGGGCGTTACTCCATTGTTGTTATTTTATCTGTACGTTATATTATGAATTTTGAACTTTTTCTGTTAACCGCATTCTAATGCAACCAAATGAGGCATTGCGTCCTCTTTTTCTTTTGTTTTGTTGTGATAATGAATAGCAATATCAAAATATTATGTCGTATGATATTAAGTTGAAGAAATATTCTCAGATGGATATTCACTTTTAAAACAAATGTAAAAATAGGTTGCAAACAAAAATTGTTGCTATTATCATGCGTCGATTATGAATAAAGAACGAATTTTAACTCCAGCAGTCGTCATCTCGGTAGTTTTAATCCACGCGGGTTTGGTCGCGTTGTTATGGCAAGCACACAAGCCGCCTGTGCCGGAAATGATGAATATTGAGTTTGTCGATTTGGCAGATTTGGGTGGTGATGGTGGCGGAGACGGTAGTCCTGAAGGCGAAGGTGCGCCGGCAGCTCCGGAAAAGACGCCTGAGCCTGAAAAGCCAAAGCCAAGGCCGAAACCTAAGCCGGTTGAGCCTCCAAAGCCTATTATCAAGCCGGTGGTGACGAAAAAAGAGGATGCTGATATCCAGCAGCCTAAAGAGAAGCCGAAGCCGGTTGAAAAACCGAAACCCGAACCTAAGCCGGAACCCAAACCTGAGCCTAAACCGGAGCCACGCCCAGAGCCTAAGCCTGAACCTAAAACAGAATCCAAGCCTGCACCTCAAGCTTCGGAATACACCGGTACTAAAACCGGTCCGAATACTGCGGAAAACGGAAAAGGCAGTGGAGAAGGTAAGGCCCTTCACGGTGAGGGTAAAGGAAGTGGTGGCGGTACGAAAGGTACCGGCAGCGGACGCGGTGAAGGCAGTGGATCAGGCAGTGGCGGTGCCAAAGGTGAACATGGATCAGGTACCGGTAGCGGCGGAGGCACCGGAGGCGGAGGTGGAAGCGGTGGTCCTCCTGCCATCGTAGATAAAGGTTTCCTCCCTACTCCGGCTTATCCGCCTCTCTCTCTAGAAAACGGAGAGGAAGGGATAGTGCATTTATCTATTCTTGTTCAACCTGGTGGTAAGGTTGTGAAAGTTACCGTAACTAAAAGTAGCGGATTCCAACGTTTAGATAATGCAGCAAGGAAGGCAGCTACTGCCGCCGGCAGCCGATACCCCACAAACCGTTTGACAGAATACCGAGGTAAAATTAATTTCCAACTTCAGTAAATGAACGCGAATTACCTGTATTTTGACAAAAAGAAATTTTTAATTTTATTTTTAATCTGGAAAAATTATGGATTTGAAATTAGTGTTTGAATCAGGCGATTTCGTCCTGATCAGTGTATTCGTACTGATGCTGTTGATGAGCATTGTTACTTGGTGTCTGATTATCCTGCGCACTATCAAACTGAAAAAAGCCAAAAGTGCCAATGCTGAAGTGAAAACGCAAATGCTGAATGCCTTTACGCTGTCGGAGGCGGTACAGAAAGTGAAGAGCATTGATTCACCAATGAGCCGTGTAGCGGACGAATCTTTGCGTGCTTACCAAAGCTATCGTCAAAGCAATGCGAAAACACTTACTACCGAGCTGCCTTTGAATGAATACCTCGTCATTCAAATCCGAAACAGCATGGAGCAAGCTATGCGCCAGTTTGACTACGGTATGACTGCTTTGGCGTCCATTGGTGCAACCGCTCCGTTTATCGGCTTGTTCGGTACGGTTTGGGGAATTTACCATGCTTTAATCAATATCGGTCAAAGTGGGCAAATGAGTATTGCTGCCGTTGCCGGCCCGATTGGTGAGGCGCTGGTATCGACTGCTGCCGGTTTGTTTGTCGCCATTCCTGCTGTTTTGGCGTACAACTTCCTCAATCGCGGTAAGAAAACCCTCTCTCAAGATATGGACGCTTTTGCGCACGATTTGCACGTCCGCCTGTTGAATCAAAAGGACTAAATTATGGCATTCGGCTCAATGAATTCCGGCGATGACGCGCCGATGTCGGACATCAACGTTACACCTTTGGTCGATGTGATGCTGGTGTTGTTGATTGTTTTCATGATCACCATGCCTGTATTGACCCACTCGATTCCTTTGGAATTGCCGACAGCTTCGGAAAAAGCGGCAAAGCAGAAGGAGAAACAGCCTAAAGACCCGCTGCGACTGACGATAGATGCCAACGGCAGCTACTATGTTGGCGGTGATTCTGCGACTAAAGTCGATATTGATACGGTGATTTCACGTTTGAAAACCGAGAAGCAGGAAAATGCGGATACCATCATAGCGATTGCGGCTGATAAAGCAGTCGAGTACGAATACGTCAACAAGGCACTCGAAGCCGCGCGTGAAGCCGGTATCAGTAAAGTCGGCTTTGTAACTGAAACTAAGGCGCAATAGGATTATCAATATATGATAAAAGGTCGTCTGAAAGGCTAAAGACTTTTCAGACGACCTTTTTATGAATGGGTTGCCACTCTTTGCCTTTGCTATCTTCCTCAACAAGGTAAGCATCGGGTAGGTGATAGGCTAGGGAAGTGATAAAGGTCGTCTGAATCACTATCAAGCGTTTTCAGACGACCTTTCGTGTTAAATACAACAGGAATAGTACGGATTTGCGTCCCGTCAATACGGAGCATACTACGACCGATTACAATGACTCGGAATTTTCCAGATTTTCAATATTTAAGTTGTCCATTTCTTCTTGATGCGTAGCAAACCATTCTCCGACAACTTGGTTGACTTCTTCTATGCCTTGCTTTTTAAGGCTGGAAAACAGTTGCACGCTGATGCGCTGACGGGTCATATAGGGTTTGAGCGATTTTTTGACTGCGCCCAAAGTTTTGATTTGATCGTTTTTCGACAGCTTGTCGGCTTTCGACAACAAAATATGTACAGGACGGCCGGTAATGTGAAAAAAGTCCAGCATCCGCAAATCCAGCTCTTTTAACGGATGGCGCGCATCCATAATCAACACCAAGCCGATGAGCTGGCGTCGTTGTTGGAGATAGTCGCCCAAGAGTTTTACCCAATGCGTACGGATGGCTTCTGGGACTTGCGCATAACCGTAGCCCGGCAAATCGACCATGAAGCTGCCGTTGCTCAATTCGAAGAAATTGATGTGTTGGGTTCGTCCCGGCGTTTTGGAAACATAAGCAAGCCGGACATGATTGGTCAGGGTGTTAATCGCACTGGATTTGCCTGCGTTACTGCGTCCGACAAATGCGATTTCGGCAGGCGTGTCGGGCAGGTCTTTGAGATGGTTGACGGTGGTGAAGAATTTGGCGTTCTGAAAGAGGTTCATCCGTATTTCCTTGTTTCCTAGGATGGAGTGGCAGAATTTGCCGTGTCCATGTTGCGAAACATGGTAGTAATTTAATGTAAATCTAGTATAGAATAGCACGTTTATAGAATTATCGGTTTTTATCGGGTAAAATTTATCCGGCGTTTTGAGTATAAAAAAGGCATTGTCGCGGTATGCAATGCTGTAATCAGGAGCACTCCATGAAACGATTGACTTTAGCGGCCTTGGTTTTGGCTGCCGGTGCGGCTGTCGCTGCCCCGAAAGCGGATATTGCAAAAGGCAAAGAAGTGGCTACTACCATTTGTGCGGCATGTCATGCGGCAGACGGTAACAGCGGTATTGCTGCATATCCTAAGCTTGCCGCACAACATACTGGCTATATCTACCGTCAAACCTTGGACATTAAAGAAGGCAAACGTACACACGGCTCTGCCGCTGTGATGAAACCTATGGTGATGAACCTGTCCGAACAAGACATCCTGAATGTGTCCTCATTCTATTCCAAACAGCAACCTAAACCCGGTGAAGCCAACCCTAAACAAAATGATCCTGTTTTGGGCGGCAAAATCTACCGCGGCGGTTTGGTGGATAAAAAAATCCCTGCATGTATGTCCTGCCACGGTCCTAGCGGCGCGGGTATTCCGGGCGGCGGCACTGAAATCGTCGCTTATCCGCGCTTAGGCGGCCAACATATGGCTTATGTGGTCGATCAAATGAAGGCGTATAAAACCGGACAACGCAAAAATGCGATTATGGAAGACATCGCCAAACGCTTGACCGAAGAAGAGTTGAATTCAGTTGCCAACTTTATCCAAGGCCTGCATTGATTTCTGCCGGATTTTTACTGTTTGTCCGCTTTTGCGGCGAACGTGAATAAGAGGTCGTCTGAAAACTCCTGCTCTTTTGGGCTTGGTTGTTTTCAGACGACCTTGTGCGATGGTAGCTGCCGCTCTTAAGGCAATAAGTTTTTTCAAATGGCGGCTCTGGACTTTTTACCCCATCATATCTACCTGTCCGCGCCGTTTCCAATGTTTGGGTTCTTCCGAACCCTGACAGTCTTTGTATTCCTTATAGAATCAAACCGCTATGAGCAAATCCTCTTCATCCGTCCCTCTTATCCACAAACCTTGGTTCGCTTTTTTAAGCTCCATGCGTTTTGCCGTTGCCCTGCTCAGTCTTTTGGGCGTCGCTTCGGTTATCGGGACGGTGTTGCAGCAAAACCAGCCGCAGGTCAATTATGTCGTGAAATTTGGTCCGTTTTGGGCGCAAATTTTCAACTTTTTAGGCTTGTACGATGTCTATGCATCCGCCTGGTTTGTGGTCATCATGATGTTTTTGGTGATATCGACCAGCTTGTGCCTGATTCGTAATGTTCCGCCTTTCCTTCGTGAAATCAAATCATTCCGTGAAAACGCCAAAGAAAAATCATTGGCTGCGATGCGTCATTCGACCGTTTTGGAAGGCAAGATGTCGTCTGAAATCGCCCAACGTTATCTCGAAGTACAAGGTTTCAGCTGCAAAACCGTAACGCGCGAAGACGGATCGGTTTTGGTTGCCGCCAAAAAAGGGGCGATGAACAAGTGGGGCTATATTTTTGCCCATGCCGCGCTGATTGTGATTTGTTTGGGCGGCTTGATAGACAGCAACCTGTTGCTGAAAATCGGCATGCTGACCGGACGAATCGTGCCGGACAACCATTCCGTCTATGCCAAAGACTTCAAGCCTGAAAGCGTCTTGGGTACGTCAAACCTGTCGTTCCGCGGCAATGTAAACATTACCGAAGGGCAAAGTGCGGACGTGGTCTTCCTCAACGCCGACAACGGGATGCTGGTTCAGGATTTGCCGTTTGACGTGAAGCTGAAGAAGTTCCACATCGACTTTTACAATACCGGTATGCCGCGTGATTTTGCCAGCGATTTGGAAATTACCGACAAGGAAAGCGGCAAAAAATCCGAACACACCATCCGCGTCAACCATCCGCTGACGCTGCACGGCATTACCATCTATCAAGCGAGCTTTGCCGACGGCGGCTCCGATTTGAAATTTAAAGCATGGAATTTGGGCAACCCAAGCCGCGAGCCGGTAACGCTCAAAGCGACGTCTATGCGCGAATTCCCGCTCGACATCGGCAATACTTCCTACAAACTGGAGTTTGACCAATTCACGTCCATGAACGTAGAAGACATGGGCAAGTCGTCTGAAAAAGAGCAAACCCTGCAATCTGCGATTAACGACGTACGCGCCGTGTCCCAAGAGAACAAAAAATACACCAACATCGGTCCGTCCGTTGTTTACCGAATCCGCGACAAAGCGGGGCAGGCTGTCGAATATAAAAACTACATGCTGCCGGTTAAACAAGAACAGGATTATTTCTTTATTACCGGCACGCGCACAGGTCTGGAACAACAATACCGTTGGCTGCGTATTCCTGCCGATAGAACGTCCAAACCCGATACCTTCATGGCGATGCGCGAACTCTTAAAAGACGAAGCCGCACGCAAAACCGTCATCCAAAACGCCACCTTGAACGCCCCCGAAAACATCCGCGAGCAATTTACCCTTGCCGCCGAAAACACCTTGGGTATTTTTGCGAAAGGCGGCTATTTGGCGTTGGACGAATTTATCACTAAAAACATCCCCAAAGAGCAACAGGAAAAAATGCAGGGATATTTTTACGAAATGTTGTTCGGCGTTATGAACGCCGTATTGGAAGAAACCATCCAAAAATACAAGCTGACCGAGTGGCCTCAAGACGAAGCGCGCAACCGCTTCCTGCTGCACAGCATGGACGCCTATACCGGTCTGACCGAATATCCCGCACCCATGCTCCTGCAACTCGACGGCTTTGAAGAAGTCCGCTCTTCCGGCTTGCAAATGACCCGCTCTCCCGGTGCATTTTTAGTCTATTTAGGCTCTGTTTTGCTGGTTCTCGGCACGATATTTATGTTCTACATCCGCGAGAAACGCGCGTGGGTTCTGTTTTCAGACGACCGTATCCGCTTTGCCATGTCTTCCAGCCGCAACGAGCGCGACCTGCAAAAAGAGTTTCCGCAACATACACAAAGCCTGCAACGACTGGCGAAAGATTTGAATCATGACGCATAACCATAACCCCTTACCCGAACACGAGCTGCTGACGCACAAATCGTTCCTCAAGTCCCTGAATACGGTCGACTGCATATTCGCCCTCTTGACCGCAGCCGGCGCATTCTTCGCCCAAACCCGCATCCAGCACACCATGGACATCTACGAAATGGTGATTTTGTGGGCAAGCGCGGGCATTACCGTCTTTTTAGGCTGGTTTTTCAAACCCATGCGCTGGTTTGTACCTTTGTGTGCCGTCCTCGCATACGGCGCAGTCATGCTCTACGATGGCGAAATCAAACACGCCGACGGCTTCCTGCTCAAATACTTCCTCAGCAGCCAGTCCGCGATTATGTGGCAATGCGCCTTCATCTTCTTCGCACTTTTTGCCTACATCGCCGGCGCCGTGTTGGCACAACGCAAAAACGTCGCCACCAACACCCTGCTCGGCATGGGTTCCGTATTCGCCTGGGTGTCCGCCGTCGCAGGCTTTACCGGACTTTTAGTGCGCTGGCACGAAAGCTACCTCCTGCGCCCTGACGCAGGACACATCCCCGTTTCCAACCTCTACGAAGTCTTCATCCTCTTCCTCGTCATCACCGCCCTGATGTACCTCTACTACGAAGCCCGTTTCGCCGTACAAAAACTCGGCGGCTTCATCTTCAGCTTCATGGCGATCGTTGTCGGCTTCGTCCTTTGGTACAGCTTTTCCCGCGAAGCACACACCATCCAACCCCTGATTCCCGCCCTGCAATCATGGTGGATGAAAATCCACGTCCCCGCCAACTTTATCGGCTACGGCGCATTCTGTATCGCCGCCATGCTCGGCATCGCCGAACTTTGGGCATTGAGAACCGAAAACGCCGGCAAAAAATCATGGCTGCCGCATTCGCAAGTCATCGAAGAAGTCATGTATAAAGCCATCGCCGTCGGCTTTTTGTTCTTCACCATCGCCACCATTCTCGGCGCACTGTGGGCTGCCGACGCATGGGGACGCTACTGGAGCTGGGACCCGAAAGAAACATGGGCATTCATCGTCTGGCTCAACTACGCCGTCTGGCTGCACCTGCGCCTCGTCGCAGGCTGGCGCGGCAAAATCCTCGCATGGTGGGCAGTCATCGGATTGTTCGTTACCGCCTTCGCCTTCATCGGCGTCAACATGTTCCTGAGTGGCCTGCACTCTTACGGCACCTTGTAGGCATCAAGGCACAATATCGAAAGGTCGTCTGAAAAGCCCATACGGTTTTCAGACGACCTTTTTTTAAATACGGGTCATGTTTGTATCCCTTCTATCTTGATGGCTTCCGTTTAAAACAGAGATCGTACCCATAAGAAAAAAGCGAGTATGCCCCCTCTATTTAAACAAAGGTCGTCTGAAAATAGTTTTATATTTTCAGACGACCTTTTATTTGCATAAAGCACTAAAGGCTTAGTAGCGGTATGCAGCCAGTTTGCGCCGTATTTCAGGAATAGCGGCTTTCGCGGCACGTTCTCCCTCGGCAATGGCACGTTGTTTTTGGCTGAAGCCGCCGACCGCGCCTAAGTCCAAGACTTGGGGATGGATGACGACATTTGCTTGGCTCAATTCATGTTGCAGGGCGGATTGCGACATGACGTTGATGGATTGGTCGAGGTAGGAGAAAAAGCCTTGTTTGAGGTTTTTAGACGGCCGATCGGAAATATCGACAGCAATGATGAAGTTTGCCCCCTGTTTTTTTGCCGCGCTGACGGGTACGGGCTGGGTCAGTCCGCCGTCAACGTATCGGCGGCCGCCGATCAGGACAGGTTGGAACACGTTGGGGATGGCGGCAGATGCGCGGACTGCTTGTCCGGCATTGCCACGGTTGAAGGCGACGGCTTTGGAAGATTCGAAGTCGGTGGCGACGGCGGCGAATTTAATCGGGAAGTCTTGAATCGGGCGGTTACCGACTTTGCGGTTAATATAGTCTTGCAGTTTTTGTCCTTTGATAAAGCCGCTGGTGGATAGGGTCAGATCGACCAAATCGGTTGAGCCGAGAATCTCGGCTTCCAATTCCAAACGGTCGGGACTTGCGCCGGAGGCATACAGGCTGCCGACGATGGCGCCTGCCGACGTACCGGTAACAATTTTGACGGGGATGCCGTTTTGTTTGAGGACTTTGATGATGCCGATATGGGCAAACCCTTTGGATGCGCCGCCGCCGAGTGCTAAAGCAACGACTGCCTGTGGTTTGGGGGGAGGGGTGATTTGGGTGTTGTGCCGCGGCGGGTTGACGGGGGAAGTGTTGCTTGGACATGCGCTGAGGATTAGAACGGAAGAGACGGTCAGCGCGGTACGGAAAACGGAGGAAAAGGGGGATTTCATTTTCAGACGACCTCAGTGTAAGAAGAATGTTTTGTCAGGGTGATAATGGAACATGGTAAATTTTATCTTATCGGTTACGTTAAGATATTATCGTTTGGCATTATCGCACAGCAAGAGGTCGTCTGAAAACGGTTTGTCATTGTTTTTCAGGCTTTTTCAATGCCTTATAGTCTGCCGGTGCAGGAGGGGCGGTTTCCGGCATGATGATGACGGTACTTGAACGGTCGTCCGTCAGCATTTGTGCGGCTTTTTGTACTTCTTCGGCGGTTACGGCCTGTATGCGACGGCGGATTGCGGCTTCATCGGAATATTTGAACCCGCGCGCTTCCAAACGACCCATCAGCGAAGCTTGTGAAACCATAGAGTCACGCGCGTAGATTTCGCCCGCCAATGCCTGTGCTTTGATGCGGTCGAGCTCTTCTTTGCTGATGCCGTTGTCGGCGATGTCTTTGATTTCGGACTTCATCTGCGTAAGCAGGGTTTCGGCGGATACGTTTTCAGCAGGCATTCCAAATACGCCGAACAGCGGCATTTCTCGACTGAGCAGGTCGTAATGGGCATTTGCGCTTAATGCACTTTGTTTGCCGCGCACGAGGTTTTTGTCCAAACGGCTGGAAGTGTTGCCCGCCAAAACGTCAGTCAGGACATCCAAGGCGTAAGGCAGCTTGTCGTCAAGGCGGGAGAGGGCGGGAACGCGCCAGCTGATGGCAGCCAACGGTTGACGGGTAACGGGAGAGAAAGCTTGGGCAAAGGAAGGGGAGCGTTTGACGGGTTCGGCTTTCAGATTGTTCCGCTCAGGCAAAGATTTACGCGGTATTTTGCCGAACAATCCTGCCGCCGTGCGCAGGGTCTGTTTGGCATTGACATCGCCGACGATGACCAAAACGGCATTATTGGGTGCGTAGAATTGTTTGTACCAAGCGCGCAAATCGTCGGCGCGCAAGGTGTTCAGGTCTTCCATATAGCCGATAATGGAGGCTTTCATGGAGGGCAGGGTAAAGCTGTTCAGATAGATTTGTTCCCACATTTTCCCGCCAGCATCGTCTTCCGTGCGCTGGCGGCGTTCTTCTCGGATAACGTTCATTTCGGTAGCGAACTCTTTATCGCTGAAATTGAGGTTGTGCATCCGGTCGGCTTCAAGTTTGAGAACTTCGGGCAAGTTGGCAGAGGCGATATTGGCGTAATACACTGTTTCGCTTCGGTTGGTGTAGGCATTGTCGTTGCCACCCAAACGGGCGATGCGGCTGCTGTATTCGCCTGATGGTACGGAAGGTGTGCCTTTAAACATCATGTGTTCTAAGGCGTGGCTCAATCCGCTTTTGCCCGGCTTCTCATCCACGCTGCCGACTTTGTACCAAATCTGGGAAACGGCGACAGGCGCGCGGCGGTCTTCTTTGACGATGATTTTCAGACCGTTGGGCAGGGTTTGGGATAAGGTTTGTGCGAAGGTTGCGCAAGAGAGGAGGCAGGCAGATAAAAAAACATAACGGCTCAGCATAATGGCTCCTAATAAATGGTAATGGACAGACTGTAACAAGAAATTTGCCCTCAGGCTATAAAAAAGGTCGTCTGAAAACCCCGATTCAAGGTTTTCAGACGACCTTTCCACATTTTAAAGTCAGGAGAATCAGACTTACACGATGCCTTGCGCCAGCATCGCATCGGCAACTTTGACGAAACCAGCGATGTTCGCACCGTTGACGTAGTTGGTTTTGCCGTTTTCAGTGCCGTATTTCAGGCAAGATTCGTGGATGCTGTGCATGATGTCGAACAGGCGTTGGTCGACTTCTTCGCGGCTCCAAGACAGGCGGACGGCGTTTTGACTCATTTCTAAGCCTGAAGTTGCTACGCCGCCGGCGTTGGAGGCTTTGCCCGGCGCATACAGGATGCCCGCTTTGACGAACTGCTCGACCGCGCCCAAAGTAGAAGGCATGTTCGCACCTTCGGCAACGACGTAGCAGCCGTTTGCCAGCAGGGTTTTGGCAGCATCTTCGTCCAATTCGTTTTGGGTCGCGCAGGGCAGGGCGACTTCGGCGGCAACGCTCCACGGTTTTTGGTTTTCAAAGTATTTCAAACCTTGTTCTTTGGCGTAGGTGGAAACACGTTCGCGGCGGACTTCTTTCAGCTCGATAAGCGCGGCGAGTTGGTCTTCGGTCATGCCGCTGTCGGGGAAGAGGACGAAACCGTTGGAGTCGGAAACGGTCAGCACTTTCGCGCCCAGTTGGATGGCTTTTTCGGCGGCGTATTGTGCGACGTTGCCTGAGCCGGAAATCAGGACGCGTTTGCCTTCAATCGAATCGCCGCGCGTTTGCAGCATGGATTGGGCGAAATATACGGTGCCGTAGCCGGTCGCTTCGGGACGGATGAGGCTGCCGCCCCATTCGAGGCCTTTACCGGTCAGGACGGAGGCAAATTCGTTGCGGATTTTTTTGTATTGTCCGAACAGGAAGCCGATTTCGCGACCGCCTACGCCGATGTCGCCTGCGGGTACGTCGGTGTTCGGACCGATGTGGCGGTAGAGTTCGTTCATAAAGGCTTGGCAGAAACGCATCACTTCAGCGTCGGATTTGCCTTTGGGATCAAAGTCGGAGCCGCCTTTGCCGCCGCCCATAGGCAGGGTAGTCAGAGCGTTTTTAAACACTTGCTCGAAGGCGAGGAATTTCAATACGCCCAAATCGACGGTCGGGTGGAAGCGCAAGCCGCCTTTGTAAGGGCCGATGGCGGAGTTCATCTGAATGCGGTAGCCGCGGTTGACTTGGACTTGTCCTTTGTCGTCCACCCAAGTGACGCGGAACATAATGACGCGCTCAGGTTCGACGATGCGTTCAAGCAGGTTTTGTTGGGTATATTTCGGATTTTTTGCTAAAAACGGACCCAAACTCATGAATACTTCTTCAACCGCTTGGTGAAACGGCTCTTGATTCGGGTTGCGTTGTTTTAGATTGGCAAACAAGGCATTCAGGTCAGTCATTTGGTGCTCCTTGAGAATAAGATTTGAAAGAGATAATGAATTTGTGGAAAGCAATATAAACCTAATTTTTTTGCCTGCCAAGCGGTTTTGATGAAAATTGTTGACATTATTTTTTTGAGAATTTTATTATTTGGTATATGTTGCCAGTAAAATATAAAAATAATTTTTAAAATTCCATTATTTCAATAAAAATTGAATTTATGTTTCAAGTAGTTAAACTAGAAATTCAGATTAGGACGGTGTAAAAATTTAATCTGGCGCAAATTTTCATGTAAATATGACCAATATTGTCAACAATAACGCTGATTTTTTGCTTGAAAAAGAAGCTAAGAAAGAAAATAACACATTAAAAAATGAATCTTGTTTGAGGTGGAAGAGCGTGTTTGTGGAGCGTTCAATAGCGGTTAACGCAAAGGTCGTCTGAAAACCGGATTTGCCGTTTTCAGACGACCTTAGATTTTCATTAAAAGCCATGTATTCGCGCATCTGGATGCTATACAATACGCCCCAAAGCATTTCCAACAACACACACTCTTAAAGGATACCAATGAAAGCCTACCACGACTTAATGCGCCACGTTCTCGAAAACGGCACCGACAAATCCGACCGTACCGGCACAGGCACGCGCTCGGTGTTCGGTTATCAAATGCGCTTCGATTTGAGTCAAGGCTTTCCGCTGCTGACCACCAAAAAGCTGCACTTACGCTCAATTATCCACGAGCTGCTTTGGTTTCTCAAAGGCGATACCAACATCAAATACTTGAAAGACAATAATGTTTCCATTTGGGACGAATGGGCGGACGAAAACGGCGACTTGGGACCTGTGTACGGCTACCAATGGCGCAGTTGGCCTGCCCCCGATGGCCGCCATATCGACCAAATTGCCAATGTGGTGGAACAAATCAAGAAAAATCCCG
>ENA-OWMY01000423-OWMY01000423.1-metagenome-genome-assembly--contig:-NODE-423-length-12978-cov-2.796564_pt1 | contig 12978 bp, 13 predicted proteins | sample MGYA00245358_ERZ651122 | MGnify/ENA primary metagenome ERZ651122 (study PRJEB26857, sample SAMEA4031752) | metagenome | biome: human; feature: oral; material: saliva | place: Philippines | collected 2014...
TTCTAATTGTTTTTCTGCAATTTGTAACAGTTCTTCTGAAACTGGAATAAAATGAGAAATTTGCTTCCCATTAACAATATAAATTCCTACTCCAGCTTCTTGCTGATTACTAAAAAGAATACGATCAAAGACGATATTTTTTTTCAACATTCGATCGACGCAGTAATATTTTACAATTTCAATGATTCGATCATCATAACCTTCTTCTGCAATGCATAACTTTTCAAAAAATTCATCACAACTTCCCACATAACGAACAGCATATCCGCTATCTAAGAAATCTTGATTCGTTGTTTGATCATCAATTAAGACTTGTTGCAATTCCTTTTGCATCTCTTCTTCTTTTGGAAAGAAATGAATTAAAATTTTCTTATCCATATCTTGGTAATTCAAAATATATGGAATAAAGTATTTTTGCTCACAGTGTGGACAAGTACATTGAAATACTGTTTGATTGATTAATTTTTCTTTTAATTCTGGAGTTTCAGTCACATTCACATTTTGATAAATCGTATAGTCAAAAGACTTTTGACATGTTTCACAGTGAATTGGGACTTGATTTACTTCTGTCATGAATATACCTTCTTTCGAATTCTACTGTGCCTAGTATACCACGCTCGTCAAAAACTTTCCCCTTTTATTTACTGTTTTTCCTTTCCTTATTTGGTATAACGTTTGAGAATATGGTATAGTATAAAAGACTAATTAGGAAAGAGTGTATCTATATGACTATTTTTGAAAATTATCCTTTAATAGCAGCATTATCATCAATATTATTTGCACAATTTGTTAAATTTCCAATTGCCTTTTTTACAAGAAAAAAAGGAGCACATTTATCCCTTATGACAAGTACGGGGGGAATGCCGAGTTCTCACTCTGCTGCCGTTACTTCACTCATTACAGCTCTTGGATTGGAATATGGATTTGCTTCTCCACTTGTAGCAATTGCCACAACATTTGGTGTGATTGTCATGTTTGATGCGATGGCGGTTAGACGCCAAAGTGGTGAACAAGGAATTTTATTATCACAATTATTTGAAGAACAATTAAGAGATGAATCTACAAAATTATCAGAGATTGAAATTGATGATGATGAACCGATTCAATTATTTAATACAGAAGAAAATAAAAAATTAATTATTAAGAAATATCTTGGACATAAACCAGTAGAAGTATTTGGTGGAGCAATGACAGGAATTGTGATTGCTATCCTATTACGCTTCTTATATTTCTAAGAATGGAGAATGAAATGACAACAGAAATCGTAGATATTGCCATTATTGGTGGCGGACCCGTTGGTTTATTTACAGCTTTTTATGCTGGACTTCGTCAAGCAAGTGTAAAAATTATCGAAAGCCTTCCTCAACTTGGAGGACAACCAGGAATGTTATATCCTGAAAAAATGATTTACGATATTCCCGCTTATCCTGAAATTTTAGCGGGAGATTTAGTAGAAAACTTAATCAAGCAATTAGATCGATTTGACGCTACACAAATTTGCTTAGAAGAAGAAGCTCTTCAAATTGAAAAATTCGAAGACTACTATGAAATTACAACTTCTAAACAAACACACTGTGCAAGAACGATTATTATCGCATGCGGAAATGGAGCTTTCCGTCCTCGTAAATTAGAATTAGAAGGGGCAGAAAATTATGAAAATAAACAATTGCACTACTTCGTAACGAATTTAGAACAATTTAAAGATAAAAACATTGCCATTTGTGGTGGCGGAGATTCAGCAGTTGACTGGGCATTAACATTAGAAAAAATTGCGAAAAAAGTTAGCATCATTCACCGTCGCCCACAATTTAGAGCACAAGAGCATAGTGTTGAATTACTACAACAATCTTCTATTGAAATCTTCACACCATTCATTCCTGAACGCTTAAACGGAGATGGAAATACACTTCAATCTGTTACTTTCAAACAAGCTCGTGGAGAAGAAGAAATCGAATTAGAAGTGGATGACTTTATTGTCAGCTATGGTATTTCCTCTTCTATCGGATCCATTAAAGATTGGGGATTAGATCTTCAAAGAAATGCGATTATCACAAATAGTAAAATGGAAACAAACCTTCCAGGTATATTTGCAGTTGGAGACATTACCACTTACGAAGGAAAAGTTCAAATTATCGCAACAGGATTTGGGGAAGCTCCGATTGCTGTCAACCAAGCAATGGCATACATTCACCCTGAGAAGAGAATTCAAACAGTTCATAGTTCTTCTCTTTTCTAGGAATATATGTTATAATGATGTATTCGTTTCCACCTTTAAATTCTGGAAACGTGGAAGGAGAGTTTTTTATGAAAAATACAAAAGAATTACATGAGTATGCACTATCACTTCTTCATGAACGTGGAGTTGAATTAGAAGAAATTGCAAAATTAGTTTATTTCTTACAAGAACCATATTTTCCTAATTTAACGCTTGAACACTGCTACAATAATGTTGAATTTGTTCTAAAAAAACGTGAAGTACAAAACGCCATTATTACAGGAATTGAGTTAGATAAATTAGCAGAAAAAAATCAACTATCACAACCATTAAACGATATTCTTACAAAAGATGAAGGTTTATATGGTGTAGACGAAATTCTTGCTTTATCTATCGTGAATGTATATGGTTCTATCGGATTTACAAACTATGGTTATATCGATAAAGTAAAACCAGGAATTTTAGAATTATTAAATGATAAATCAAGTGGCTACTGCCACACATTCTTAGATGATATCGTAGGTGCTATCGCAGCAGCAGCAGCAAGTCGTGTAGCCCACGGATATCCAGAATACCAAGAAGCAGAATTAGATTAATTTAATAAAATAACAAGGACTGCATGAAATTCGATTTTACGAATTTTATGCAGTCCTTTTCAACCAAAGCGAAGCCTAGTTTTCTTCAAGACGCTTTTTCATCATTTTCTTAATTTCATAAGTATCAACTTCATACTGTATATATTCACACTCTTCAGCAAAAGCTTCTAAAACAGCCTCATATTCCTCTTCATCAAATTCTACCGCAAATACAGGACGACCATCCTGTACACCAATAAAAGCTCTATCTTGATCATCGATAAATACTAAACGGTCAAATTCTTTATCAAAATCATACTCAAGTTCCATATATGATTTCAACAATTCAACTGCTACATCATTTAAACCCGCTTCAAAAATAACCATCTTTTCTACTGCAGCACTATAGCTAGTTTCAAAACGAATACGATACCCTTGCTCGGCTAATGCACGAACTTCAAGAACAAATTCTTTTTCCTCTTCTGACGTAATTCCTAAACCGTGAGATACTTGCATAAGTTTAACACCACTATCATATTCATTGTCACTATAATAAATACGATATTTCTTTTCCTGATTATCGATGATAAATTCCTCTTGATCTTTTAGCACAGTATATTCTTCTCGACAATGAGGACATTCAAATTCAAAAATAGATCCGTCTAAAATATAAGGAATCAATTCTTCTTGTCTTGGTAATTCAACTTTTTGATATTCCCGTACATTAAAATGTCGTCTACAATGCAAACATCTAATCTCTCTATCTATAAATAATTTTTCTGTCATCTCATCACCTATTTACTCTATATTCATCCAAATTGTTGCATCTTCATCATCCACATAGGTTGTCCATGCTACACCAAATGAAGCCTTCTTCGCTGTTGGTGGATAGTAAACGACACCGTTTGAGTCCACTTCAATCTCATAATGTTCTGGATCTACCTTTTCAGCCCACATTCCGACTGCTAACTGATTCCATTGCCACTGTGCTCCTAGTAAATCAATTCCCTCATAAGATTTAATATAGCGCATTTCCTCGAAGTCCATCGAAGTTTTTAATACAACCATTTTTCCTTCTAATTCCTCTAACTGTGATGGTCTTAAACGATATGCCCCATTGACTAAATTTTCTTTCCATACTCTTAATTGAGTAAATTCATAGTGCATTGGAATGACTTCTCCATCTGCTTCTAACCAAAACTCACCAATCGTTGTTTTTAAAATATGGACAGGGTTGACCGTTTTATTTTTTCTACCAAAAATCGTTTTCTCTTTTAATTCATTTTCTCTCGAATTATAAATAATCTCTTCTTTTGGAATGGATAACTGATACTCGTTCACAGCTTCTTGATTGGAAGAAACAACATTAGTAATATATTTCAATTCTTCAATTGGAAAATCTGCTGCCTCTTCATCCCCGTAAAAGACTTTTTCGACGAAAGCTTCTACTTCTTGGAAATACTCTCCCACAGGAACCGTTACATAATCCCCCACTTGTACTTCTAGATTTTTATGGCATAAATATACATATTGTTTTCGACTGCCTTCAAAGCTTACACGGCAATATTTATATTCTCCATCTTGATGACTCGGCTCAATTTTTTCTTTTGAAGCAACACTGAATGCTCGGCAAGATTCTAAGAAAGTTAATAATTTTAAAATTTCTTCTTCAAATAAACTAATCTCATAATATTCTGTTAAATATCTGCCACCTTTAATAAAAGGACGTATTCGAATGCCTAATAAGCAAACATCTGATTCATATTCTTTAGGAGAAAAATATAAGGCGATATCCTCTTCTTCAAATGATAAATGCCAAGGCTCTGTTCCTTCATTTTCTTTCATTTTTCTTAACGATTCAATCCATTGATCCACTTCTCTTACACGGAGAAATTCTCCATTAACTTTTAAAGATACAAAAGCATTTTCAATCGAACATTTTCCATGCACCCATTGATTAGGAGTAGCTTCTTTTCCAATCGTACTTCCATCAAACTCAAATGACAAAGTTGTACCTAGAAATAATTTTTCTTTAAAGCGAACTTTATTTCTCATATGATTCCTCCCTATTCTTCACTTGTATCTTATCATTTTTCAATTTTATTCGCTATTAATATAGGCAAGATATTGCCATTCCACATTTACTATGCTAAACTATTGTTAAGTTATAAATTAACAACGGAGGTGTATCATGTTTTCAGCCAATCGCCTAAAAGAAATCCGCACGCAACAAGGATATTCGCAATCTTTTATCGCCAAACAATTAGAAATTAGCCGAGTCGCTTACCATCATTGGGAAAATGGAAAAACCATTCCAAATCAAAAAAATTTAATCGCATTAGCAGAAATTTTTAATGTAGAAGCCAGTTATTTTGAATCAGAATATACTATTGTGACGAACTATTTACAACTACATTCGAACAATCAAAAAAAGGCAGAACACTATGTCGAGCAATTACTTCATCAGCAACAAAGTCAAAAAACACTTTATCCGATTACCGTATTAGCAGAAGTAAAACTTTCTGCCGGATTAGGAAAAGGAATTTTTGATGAATATGAAACAGAAATTGTCTACTCTCCAACAGAGCAACGAGGTTATGATATTGCTGCATGGATTCAGGGAGATTCAATGAGTCCAAGTTATCAAAATGGCGAGGTCGCTCTTATTCAAGCTAATGGATTTGACTATGATGGAGCAGTCTATGCCCTAACATGGAACGAAGCAGTTTATATTAAGAAATTATATCGAGACAAAGAAGGCTTTAGAATGGTTTCTTTAAATCCGAATTACCCAGAACAATTCATTCCTTATGAAGAAAATCCACAAGTGATTGGACTAGTCGTAAATCACTTTATGCCAGTATCTGCTTCCTAGAGGTTCAAAATGACCGTTATTGATTATGCAAGAGAACCGCATAGTGATATCGCCTTTATTGATATGAAATCTTTCTATGCTAGTGTGGAATGTGTAGACCGTGGATTAAATCCATTAACAACTTGCCTTTGTGTCATGAGTCGTGCAGATAATGCTAATGGACTGATTCTTGCTTCTTCCCCTATTTTTAAGAAAATTTTTGGAAAAGCAAATGTTAGTCGCTCTTATGATTTACCATTTCATATTCAAACAAGAAAATTCAATCTAGCTGCTGCAAAAAGACAAGGATTACCCATCAATCGAAACTTTATTCATTATGTAGAAAATTGGGCACAAAAAACAGTGATTGTCCCCCCAAGAATGGATCGCTACATTGAAAAAAATATGGAAATTCAAAAAATTTTTCAAATATTTGCTGCACCGACAGATATTCTTCCTTATTCCATTGATGAAGCCTTTATTGATTTAACTTCTTCCTTGAATTATTTTATCTCGCATCATCAATTCACTAAAAAGGAAAAATTAGATGTTCTTTCTTCCAAAATCCAACAAGAAATATGGAGAAAAACAGGAATTATCTCAACTGTTGGAATGAGCAATGCAAATCCTCTTCTTGCTAAACTAGCTCTCGATAATGAAGCTAAAAAAACAAAAACAATGCGAGCAAATTGGTCCTATGAAGATGTTGAAACAAAGGTATGGGCGATTCCGTCCTTAACCGATTTCTGGGGAATTGGCAGTAGAACAGAAAAAAGATTACATAAACTAGGCATTCATAGTATTCGTGAATTAGCTGAGAGTAATCCGGATGATTTACAAAAAGAATTTGGCATCATAGGAGTTCAACTTTGGTTTCATGCCAATGGGGTTGACGAAAGTAATATCCATCAACCGTATAAAGTACACTCAAAAGGAATTGGTAATTCGCAGATTTTACCACGAGATTATATTCATCAAGAAGATGTAGAAGTTGTCTTATCAGAAATGGCGGAACAAGTAGCCATTCGCTTAAGAAGACGACATAAAAAAACAAAACTCATTTCTATTTATATTGGTTTTTCAAAATATGAAATGAAATCATCCCTTCATTGTCAAGCAGCTGTTGATCCAAGTAATCAAACAGCCGTCTTAACAAAGGCTGTCTTACAATTATTTCGCAAAAAATATCACAGCGGTGCTGTTCGACAAATTGGAGTACGCTATAGTGACTTAGTAGATGATAAATATTCCATCATTTCATTATTCGATGATCCCATCCTCATGGAAAAAGAAGAAAAATTACAACAAGCCATTGATGGCATTCGAGATGAATTTGGATTTTTATCCATTCAAAAAGGAACTTCCCTATTAGAAAGTTCAAGAAATATTGCTCGTAGCAAACTCATTGGAGGACATTCTGCTGGAGGATTGGAGGGATTACAATGATTGATCGTTCTTATTTACCCTTTCGTTCTGCTCGCTTATATCAAGATCGAAAAATGGCAAAGTGGATGGGATTTTTCCTTTCGGAACATACAAGTGCATTAGAAGATGATGCAATCCCTATCCCTACTCATTCACAACTCAGTTTAGAAGAAAAATATTTATTATTAGGGCAATTACAGTTATATTCTTTAAAAGCTCATATTTCTATTCTTGAAAAAAAGGAATTATTACACTATACAGGCACATTAGAAAACCTCACTGCTACGGAATGTTTATTAAAACTCAGTAATGGGTATCAAAGAATTTTTATTGAAAATATTGTCTCTATTCAACAAGTAGAGGAGGATCAGAATGAATCAGCAAGATTATTATCGTAATGAACTGCAAATGAATTATTTTAGTGAAGAGTACCATCGTTTTGAAGAAGATTTTTATCGCTATTCTTCTCTAACGATTCCTCTGACTTTTTTAATCGATGATGTATTATTATCCATGGCAAAATCAAATCGTCCTTATTTTAAACTGAATGGGAAAAATGCTTTGGATCATCAGGATCATTATTTTCTTTTTACGATTGAAAAAGAAGCGACTCAACCATCGATTCGCCTCTATCGCTACCGTTGCGTTGCTCATTCACTAGAACAATTAAAACAACAGTATCTTTCACAACAACAAAAACAGCTCTCTCCTCATTAGGAAAGAGCTGTTTTTATGATGGACAAACCATAGTAGCTACCGTCCTCCTGCTACTATATTAGGAAGTCATCCCATCATTTATCCGTTCCTTCGTCATATGACTGACACAAAAAATGACTTCCATAGTAGCACTAGTGATAGAATCTGTCATAGCAGATTCTATCACCGGAAAATTTGAGACCTTAGGCTCAAATTTTAGGCATGAACCCATAGGTTTGCTGCCGTCCGCCTGCTACTATAACAGGAAGTCATTTAAAATATATTTATTCTTCTTCGCCAAGAAGAGCTTCTGGATAAAATTCACGGACAATTGTCGCACAACGATGACATAATGTTGGAGCATCTTCTAATGTTCCGACTTCTACTTTCACCGCACGGCAACGTTGGCAAGTTTCCCCTTGTGCATGTTCAACAACAACTGAAACACCTTCACCATGAACCGCATTTTCAGGAGCTGCAGTTCCTACTGGCGCAACTTCTAATTGACTAACGATGAATAATTGAGCAACATCCGTTTGTAAGCTGTCTAATAAATCAGCTACTTCTTGAGTTGGATATAATGTCACTTTTGCTTCAAAGTTTTTACCAATTAATTTTTCATTACGAGCTTCTTCTAATGCTTTAAGAGCTGTATTACGAACTTTAAAGAATTCAGCCCAACGAGCTAAAATAGCTTCTTCTCCTTCATAATGAGTTACTTCAGGGAATTCTGCTAATTGAACATAAGCTTCCTCTTCTTTTAAGTATTTCCATACTTCTTCTGTTGTATGCACTAAAATTGGACTCAATAATTTTGTTAATTTCACTAAGATATCATACAATACTGTTTGCATTGCACGACGTTCAAAGCCATTTTCTTGATCAATATACACAACATCTTTAGCAAAGTCTAAATAGAATTGTGATAAGTCAACTGTACAGAAGTTAATAACCCCTTGGTAAACTGTTGAGAATTGATAGTTATCATATGCTTTACGAATACTATCTACTAATTGATTGAATCGTACTAACATATATTGATCCACTGTACGTAAATCTTCAAATGCAACTGCATGAGCTTTAGGATCAAAATCAGTTGTATTTGCTAACATAAATCTCATTGTATTACGGATTTTACGGTAAACTTCTGAAACTTGGTTTAAGATATCATCACTAATACGAACGTCTGACTCATAGTCCACAGAACTTACCCATAAACGAATAATATCTGCTCCTTTAGTCTTCATTTCTTTAGCTGGAGAAATAACGTTTCCTAATGATTTACTCATTTTCTTTCCTTCTCCATCCATTACGAATCCTTGAGAAAGAACTGATTTATATGGAGCTTGGTGATGAATCGCAACACTTGTTGTTAAACTTGAGTTAAACCATCCACGGTATTGGTCACTACCTTCTAAATACATATCTGCTGGGAATGATAATTCTTCACGAGTTCCTAAAACTCCAGCATGAGAACTACCTGAGTCGAACCATACATCCATGATATCTAATTCTTTTGTAAAGATACCATTTGGAGAATCTGGATGAGCGAATCCTTCTGGTAATAAATCTTTTGCATCCCATTCAAACCATACATCTGAACCATGTTTTTCAAAAATTTGAGCAACATGTTCTGTTGTTTCTGGTGTAATAATTGGTTCACCATTTTCAGCATAAAATACAGGTAATGGAACTCCCCATACACGTTGACGAGAAATAACCCAGTCGCCACGGTCACGAACCATGTTATAAATACGAACTTGACCAGATGGGTGATACCATTTAACGTCATTTTCAATTACATCTAAAATTTCTTGACGGAATGCATCAATTGAAGCAAACCATTGAGGTGTCGCACGGAAAATAACTGGTTTTTTCGTACGCCAGTCATGTGGATAGCTGTGTACAAAATAACTTAAGTTTAATAATGCACCTTTTTCAGTTAATAAATCTGTAATCACTTTATTCGCATCTGCATAGAACATTCCTTCAAATCCAGGTGCTTCATCTGTATAACAACCTTGACCGTCTACTGGAGATAATACTGCTAAATTATATTTACGAGAATAATAGAAGTCGTCTTCCCCGTGGCCAGGAGCTGTATGTACTAAACCAGTACCAGCATCTAATGTTACATAATCCCCATTCATTACTAATGATTCACGTTCATAGAATGGATGCCAAGCAGTCATATATTCTAATGCACTACCTGGGAATTCTTGTAAAATTTCTACATTTTCCCAAGATAATGTAGCTGTTAATGATTCTACTAAATCTTTAGCAACAACGAATGTACCAGTAGAAGTTTTCACTTGTGCATAGACATAATCTGGATGAACAAAAATTCCTAAGTTTGCAGGAAGTGTCCAAGGAGTTGTTGTCCAAATTACGAATGAAGCATCTTCACCCAATAAGCCTTTTCCATCTTTTACTTTGAATGCTACATAAATAGAAGCACTTTCTACATCTTTATATTCGATTTCTGCTTCAGCTAATGAAGATTCACTAGATGGTGACCAATAAATTGGTTTTAATCCTTTGTAAATATAGCCATTTTCAGCCATTTTACCAAATACACGAATTTGTTCAGCTTCAAATTCAGGTTTTAATGTTACATATGGATTATCCCATGTACCAGTTACACCTAAACGTTTGAACACTGTTCTTTGATTGTCGATTTGACGCCAAGCATATTCTGCACATAATTTACGGAATTCTGCTACTGACATTTTTTTACGATCAACACCTTCAGCATTTGCTAAAGCTTGTTCAATTGGTAAACCATGAGTATCCCAACCTGGAACAAATGGTGCACGGAATCCGCTCATTGATTTACTACGAACGATAAAGTCTTTTGAAATTTTATTTAACGCATGTCCCATGTGAACATCCCCATTGGCATATGGAGGGCCATCATGTAATACGAAAGAAGGTTTGCCTTCATTTTTTAACTGACGTTGTGCATAAAGGTTTGCTTCTTCCCATTCTTGTTGATAATCTAATTCTTTTGTAGGTAAATTCCCACGCATTGGAAATTCTGTTTTTCCAATTTGCAATGTTTCTTTCATTTTCATTGCATTTCCTCCTTTGTCTATAAAATAAAAAATCCCCTGCAAAAGCAGGGGCGAAAGTTTCGCGGTACCACCCAAATTCTTGAAAAGTTATTTGTACTTTTCAACTTGGTAAATTGTTAACGCTATTTAGGCGATATTTCTTACTATTATTTCAGAAATATATCTCAGAGATGATTCTCTATCTTTGAGGGACATGCTAATCTTTCACCAATCATTAGCTCGCTAATTGTATCAAAAATAGAACGTTCTCTTCTACGAATATCAAAATAATACGCTATTTTTATTAAAAATGCAAGTCCTATCCTCTAACAGCCTCTTCGCTGGCTCTTACATATTTGCGAACTGTACTCTTATGGAAGAATAACGAGATAAATGCAACTGGAATTGCTACAAAATATTTAATAATTTCTACAATAAGCGTAATAATCAAAAATGAAAGCAGATGTGATCCAATATCTTTCTTCATTTTCATTTTATAACCGCCAAAAAGCCCACGTTTGACTTTACCAGTACTATAATCCATCATTGAAGAAGCCGCATATCCAGCACGAATTCCACCATATGGTGTAAAGAACCATCCTAAAATTCCACCTTTAAAACGACGATAGTCAATATACCAACTATAAGTATAGTTCGAAAGCAGAACATAAATAGGCCAGAAGATTTTTCCCCATAATCCTAACTCATTAAAAGAAGTAATATAATTGAATAGTGAAATCACTAAATATCCAGTTAAATAAAAACTAAAATCTTGTTTTGGTGTATCAAAATATCCACCATATCCTGAATAAGGAATGATTTGAGGATCTAATTCTGAATCGTTTCGATATTCAGAAGATGGTTTAGTTTGAAAAGTCGGATTCTTTTTCCATTCATCAGAAGAATTTGATTGACCTTTCTTAGGAGGCGCTACATAGTCATCTCTTTTTGGAGGAGCTACATAATCATCCTTTTTAGGCGGAGCTACGTAGTCATCTTTTTTCGGTGGCACTACATAGTCCTTATTATCATTATCAGAATCTTTTTTCTTTTTTGGTGGTGCTACATAATCTGTCATCTTATGCCTCCCTCATTTTTTCTAAATCTTCACTTGTAATCGTATTAAAATCACTCGACTCATCTTTTGTCACACGACGAGACATATGTGCCAATAATTTTTGGTTAAAGTTACGAATCCAACGTCCATTACTATGGTCATCAGTTACAGCATAAGCTTCCTTAACAGCAACTCTGTAACTTTCTGCATCATATTGATACCCTTGACCTTGCAGAATAAATTCACCAATTTGTGCAATTTCATCTGGACTATAGTCTTCAAAATCAAATGTCGTTGGAATACGACTCTTCAATCCTGAATTCGTTTCTAAAAACTCTGCCATTTCTTTATGATATCCTGCAAAAATGACTACCATATCACGGCGATGATCTTCCATAAATTTCAAGATTTCATCAATCGCTTCTTGTCCAAAATTATCATTAGGGCCATGTTTTAAAGAATAAGCTTCATCAATAAATAGAACTCCACCAAGAGCAGCATGTAAATGTTCTCTTGTTTTAATAGCCGTTTGACCTTGGTATCCTCCAATTAAATCTCCACGAGACACTTCGATTAATTTATTCGTAGCAATTAAGCCTTTTTGATATAGTAATTCAGCAATAATTCTAGCAACTGTTGTTTTACCTGTACCTGGATTCCCAAGGAAAGCCATGTGCATCGTTCTATTTGTTTTTTTCAACCCAATCTTTTCTCGGTTTTTCTGAACTTTATTAAAGATTACTAGATCTTCTATTTCTTTCTTTACATTTCCTAATCCTATCAGGGAGTTTAATTCATCGGATAACTCCTCAAATGATTTGGTATTTATTTCTTTTAAAATAGTATACTCACTATCTATTAATCTAGAACCAAGATATTTATACAGTAACTCTAAAACCGTTGATTGTCTATCTCTAATTTTAGGAAATTTATCATTATTTGACAAATTACCTAAACGCTTTATTAATTCTAATTCTGAATGCTTATTATTATCAACAATTTCTTGAATAACAGTCTCAAATTCATAAGTATTTTTTGTTAAATCATCCAGTTTTTTCACTTCCGATTTTAACAATTTTAAATAAGTTTCACTAATCATCTAC
>ENA-OWMY01000429-OWMY01000429.1-metagenome-genome-assembly--contig:-NODE-429-length-12880-cov-7.528889_pt1 | contig 12880 bp, 9 predicted proteins | sample MGYA00245358_ERZ651122 | MGnify/ENA primary metagenome ERZ651122 (study PRJEB26857, sample SAMEA4031752) | metagenome | biome: human; feature: oral; material: saliva | place: Philippines | collected 2014 | study...
AACCAGTGACCCCCTCCTTGTAAGGGAGGTGCTCTCCCAACTGAGCTAATCGCCCGTTGTTTTGTGGTGCATTATAGAGATTTTTCCTTGCTCGTCAAATATATTTTACTTTTTTATTGCGTATTTGCCGATTTTTTATGCCAATTTGGCATTTTTCGGATTATTTGCCTTTAATCCATCTCTTAACAATAGTAGAATAGATAAATCTTTTCTTAAAAATAATATCAATCAAATAGGCAATAAAATGAACATTGAAACCCTTTTCCCTTTAGATCCAAACGTAAAAGTTCGCACCCGTTTTGCCCCAAGTCCTACGGGTTATTTACACGTTGGCGGTGCGCGTACGGCACTTTATTCTTGGTTATACGCTAAACATTTCAATGGCGAATTTGTATTACGAATTGAAGATACTGACTTAGAACGCTCAACTCCAGAAGCTACTCAAGCAATCCTTGAAGGTATGGAGTGGCTTAACCTTGCTTGGGAGTATGGTCCTTACTTCCAAACGAAACGTTTTGACCGCTACAATCAAGTAATCGACCAAATGATCGAACAAGGTTTAGCATACCGCTGCTACTGCACCAAAGAACGTTTAGAAGAACTTCGCCACTCGCAAGAACAAAATAAAGAAAAACCACGTTATGACCGTCATTGTTTACATGATCATAGCCATTCCGTTGATGAACCTCATGTTGTGCGCTTCAAAAATCCGACCGAAGGCTCAGTGGTATTCGATGATGCCGTGCGTGGTCGCATTGAAATTAGCAATAGCGAATTAGATGATTTAATTATTCGCCGAACCGATGGTTCACCAACTTATAACTTCTGTGTGGTGGTGGACGACTGGGATATGGGTATCACCCATGTTGTGCGTGGTGAAGACCACATCAACAACACCCCACGCCAAATCAACATTTTAAAAGCATTAGGTGCACCGATACCAACTTACGCCCACGTTTCAATGATCAACGGTGACGATGGCCAAAAACTCTCAAAACGCCACGGTGCAGTAAGCGTAATGCAATACCGTGATGACGGCTACTTACCAGAAGCCCTGATTAACTACCTCGTACGTTTAGGCTGGGGACACGGCGATCAAGAGATCTTCACCCGTGAAGAGATGATCGAATTATTCGACATTCACTCGGTCAGCAAATCGGCAAGTGCGTTCAACACCGAAAAATTACAATGGTTGAACCAACACTATATGCGTAGCCTACCTGCGGAACACGTTGCAAAATACCTTGAATGGCATATGGCAGATCAAAGTATCAACACCGCAAATGGACCAGCTTTAACAGAAATCATTCCTGTGTTAAGTGAACGTGCAAAAACCTTAAAAGAATTAGCTGCTGCAAGCCGTTATTTCTATGAAGAGTTTGAAACTTACGATGAAAAAGCTGTCGCAAAAAACTTCAAGCCAGAAGCCACTGCACCACTTGCAAAACTATTGGAAAAATTAACCGCTTTAATAGACTGGACAGTAGAAGCCATTCACGATGCAATGAACCAAACCGCCGCTGAATTAGAAATCGGTATGGGCAAGGTGGGGATGCCATTCCGTTTAGCGGTAACAGGCTCAGGTCAATCACCTTCAATGGACATTACCGCAAAATTAGTTGGCCGTGAACGTACGCTTATGCGTGTACAAAAAGCGATCGACTACATTAAAAAACAAGCATAATTTGAAGAATTATGCTTGACAGAATTTATGGTGGAATTTATTATTTCTGAAAATTACGGGGATATAGCTCAGTTGGGAGAGCGCTTGAATGGCATTCAAGAGGTCGTCGGTTCGATCCCGATTATCTCCACCAAATTCGATACCTAAGCGGGTCAAAGAGAACCCCGAAGCCTTGAGCCACAACGGTTTGAGGCTTTTTTATTAACCTAATCAAACCCGTCAAAGCCTAGATTTTAGTAATACCTTTAGTAAGAGCATCTCCAATGGAAGAAAATGTGTACAAAATTTGGTTAGATGATTCCGTTGGGAAACAAACACAGCAACAATTATCTATTAAATATGATTATTCTCCACGAACTATTCGGCAATATTGAGAAAAAGATGCTAAAAGCATATTAAACCCGCTTAAAAACAAATCTTTAAAAAAACAAAAGCCAATCTTCTGATAGATTGGCTTTATTGCTTATAATGAGTTATCAAATAGCTTATCTAACGAAATATCTAAGGCTTTTGCTATCTGAACTAGATTGATAACCGTGATATTACGCTCAGCACGTTCTACCATACCTATATAAGTACGGTGTAAACCTGCCAATTCTGCCAACTCTTCTTGCGAAAGTTCTTTTCGCACTCTTGCTAATTTGATCGACAAACCGAGCTGTTTTAATAACATTTTGCGTTCTTCTGTATTCATATTGATGACTTTATAAAAGACGTCAATAATAAACTACATACTCTGCGTAGCATTTAAGAGTCTAGCTAGCATTTAAGCAAAATACAATTTAATCTTTTTTGATTATTCATCATTCTGCTATTTATAGTATTCTTTTCTAGCTTTGAAAATTTTTGTAATGTCAATATATTGACACTCTACAATTTTCTGAGTACATTAAATAAACGGAAATTAAGTCCTCTTCTAGTTATTTTTTGTTGATAAAAGTATCTAGAAGAGGATTTTTTATTGCTTGCTTCTAGACAAAATAAATAGGAGAAAATGATGGCATTCGAATGGGATTATTATGAAAAGTGGGCTGAAATACGTAATAAATTAGAATCTTTAGGCATAAAAGAAAAATATAAAATCTATATTTTAGAAAGCCTTGAAGAGTATCGAATTAAAGATATGTATGATATGTTAAATAATCGTGATGTGCTTGCTTCAGCAAATGGGTTTATCGTTTTTTCATATGAAAACCATGTCCATTTTATCAGAAACAATGAAGACTCTTTCTTAACTTCTTTCTATATTAAGTTCCCGATTAATCACCCTGTTGAAGGAAGAAGAATGTCTAACGTTATTTTTAGAGTTATTCATCTTATTTGTAATTTTTATGAAAAACGCTATTTGAAAGCTGATAAATCAGCCGCTTTTAGTAAAGTGGTGGAAAGATATGGTTGTGAAATTAAGGTAAATTGCTTGGTGGGAGAGGTTATTGGAGTTTTGACAGTTTTGCAGAAGATTGTGAAGGGGCTATATTATTATGAGAAAGAGAATTTATAGTGGGCGTTTTTGCCCACTTTTAAAAATTAAATTTATAAAACTTGGATAAGCTCTTTTAAACGATTAAGTTTGGCAAGTTTAATATTTTGTTTTTCTTTAAAAGAAGAAATATCTCCGATAATAGCATTAGTAAGATGATTTATCGCAGATGCACTCGTTAAAAGAGCTTGCGATTCTATAATCTTTTTCTCCATACTATTTAAGAAAACAGGCTCTAATCCCATAGCCGGACTTACTGCATCACATAAGATTTTTTTGATATTTTCCATATCCGTATTAATCTCATTTACAATATCCTCCAATGAAGACGCTGATTTAGGCTGACTAATATAGCGATGAATGTCAATATCAAAAATACTATTCTCGCCAAAGAACATTTTTACTAGAGAATCTTTTTGAGATTCTAGAGAGTTGTTATTCTCTAATGGCTTGTCTTCTTGTTTTGTTAGCTTGTTTTTTATCCAATTAAAACCAGTTTTAACCTTTTCTGCAGATTGTAAAACCGTATTATGGTGAGTGTAATTATCTATAAAACTATCAATAATTTGATTCGTTCTTTTTAAAATAGACTCATATAGCCCTCCCTCTTTTTGAGTAAGAAGCAAGCTTATCATTTGATAATTTTTAGCATTTGAGTTTAACGCATAAAAATAGTCTAAATATAAAAAATCAACTTTTGCATTATTAAACTTTTTCTCTCTATCATCCCCACCTAGCGGTGAACTAAAAATATCAAAAACATGACGAGAATATCGATCAAAAAGGAAATTAAATTGATTGTGCTGTAAATGCTCTGGTTTAAATGGTAGCATAATTTCTTCTAATAAAGATTTTATCTTATTAGCATCAATAACTACATTTTCATGTTTAAGATTAGCAACTAAAGAATCAAGAATTTTATTTCTAATCTGATCTGTTTTTAATTTAGATAACTTTTCTAAACTATCAGAAAAGTCTTGTAAAATACTATCAAATTTCTTTTCTCTTGCTTTAGCATTTGTTTGAATAATTGATGTTTCATTTGTAATGCTCTTAATACTAGATAACTTTTCTACATAATCTAATGTAATAGGTTGTAAAACATTTGTATTATTAATAGATTGACTGAATTCATGAGTTAGTGTTTTAATTCTATTAAACTCTCTCTTTATTTCTTTATTTACTGTTGCTAATGTTTCATGAATAGTTGATTCGACATTTTTGTTTAATTTATATCTTAGCTCTTCATCATTACTGGTATCTAATATTCCTTTATTAGCATCAATAATGCCACTTAAGATCCCTTTAATGAAAAGATGATTTTCCTCTATTCTCTTAGTGAAGAAATCTAATCGTTTGGTTTGGTTAAAATCGATAATCTTTTCTCTAAAAAGATCAATATTCCCACTTACATCAAGACCTGAAATTTCTTCATTATGTAATCCATATTCTTTTAATGCTCTTAATGCTGAGCCTGTAACTAAATTTTCAGGATTTAGTTGAAATTTAGTAATCTCATTTAATAGCTCTTTATCATTATATTCTGCTTGCTCTAATGTATTTGCCTTATCTTTTCTATTCCCAAAAATAAAAAGTTTATCTTTTAATTCAATACCATTTTTACCTTTATAAGATAAAATTTCATATACTGAGTTAGTAAAACTAGGCTTAGATGCATCTGTTACAAAAATAACTACATCAGCCTTTTCTAGATAAGATTTGGCTTGATTCTTATGTTCTGATACAGGTGAGTCAAATCCTGGTACATCATAAATAATCGCATTCTTTAATTCAGCAAGATTACTTGTCTTGATCTTAATGCTTTTCGCACTTCGTGGCTTAGCCGTACTTTTACCATCTGCAAGTACTTCACCTGTAATATATTGGTTAACGATTTTATCAAAATCAGGGTTAGTTGATTTCTTTAATCTAACCGTTTCTCCTGTTAATGAAAATCTATTCTTATCTTTAAGAATAGCAACAATATCTTCATGAATAGGAATATAATTTATGTTATCTCTCTCTAATAATTCGCATTCGGCTTCAAACTCTTCTAAAGATAAATTTCTAAAATCACTAGGGATTTTATTGATAGGATAGTTAATTGATTTTAACAATTTATTAAAAATTATATTAAATTCTTCTTCTGAATAAAGTTCAATAATCGCTTCTTCATGCTCTCCGTATTCAATAGTTGTTGATGTAAATGTGCAACGCTCTGTTGCAGAAGGAAGAAATGTACTCTTAATTAACGCATTTGCAAAAGTTGATTTTCCTGCTTTTTCGACACCAATAATAGCAATTTCTAAGTCATCTTTTTCTAAACGATTTTTATATTCTTGATTTATAGAAAAAGCGTCATTTAATGCTTTAAAGTTCTCCTCAGTGAACAAACTATTTTCTTGATGATCTTCTAATATAGTTGAAAGCATCAAATTGCTTTTCTCCAGTTTTTCTAACAATACTGTTTTTTCCAATATAGCGTTACGCATAGTCTACTCCTAGAATTAAAGTGAGTTTATAATATACCTATAGTTAAAAAATAAGGGCTAAAAAGCCCTTATCCTATCTTTAATAATTTACTTTATTGTTTTACCATACTGGTTATCAACTTGTTGTCCTTGTTTAAACATAAGGAATAATTGGAATAAAATAAGAATAAATGAAATAAAAATTGCTCCAAAATAATTGCTATTTATCAATCCAGCTGAATTAGTATACATTCCAATTATAATTATTGGTGCTTGTAACCAACCTGAATAACTTAAATCATGTAGTCTTCTTGTTGTAACTGAAATTGTGGATAATTTAAACAGTAAAGAAACTAGAAAATCTATAATAAACGGCATATTACTTAATATTGAGAATATGACATCAAATAAAAGACTAACTGATGTCATTATCATAACAAAACTTGCATATTCAATACGATCAGCACGATCTTGATATTTGAATATCTTATTTAAATTACTATAGAATAATCTAAAACCATCATACTTTTTGATTAAATAAAAACTTCCTATAATATAAAATAAAAAGTATAAAAGAAAAATAAATCCAAAAAATATTTTAATACTTTCCATATAGACTCCTATTTTTTAATTTTAGCTAAAATTTTTAACCAATATGGTTGTAGAAAAATTTTCACTTTCTCAACTAACTCCAATACCTTATTTTCAAAATCAGCAAGATTTTCAGATTGCTTAGGCATTTCTAATGGTATTGGTGCATCTGGATTTTTAGGATCTGCACCATATTTGTTATAGAAACGTTGCCCATCTTTAAAGAATAAGAATAATAAAGGTGCAATAATTAACCAATTTGGAAGGAAAAGATAAATAGGGACTAAAACAATAAAGACCCACCAACCAAAAGTACCAATATCATGTAGGCGACGAACAGCACCTGCAATCCACATTACTGCAAATGGTAAAAACAATATAAAACTTAATGATGAAAGCATCATATGTTTTATACTTTCATTTTCATAATTTTTTGCATATTGATTAACTCCAGCCATAGTCCCATTGACTGAACCCGTTTGCAGCCATTCACTTAATCCAGCTTGTAATACAGCATCCATATATTCGCCAGATGATATTTGATGACGAAAGGCTCGATGAAAATCACCAAAGAAAATCTCAAATACTTTCACGGCTAAAAAGAAAGTAGCAATCAAAGCTAAAATACTGATTGTCGTGATGACAACAAATTCTATCCTACTCGCTCTGCCTGATACACTTCTCCAATTTTTTATTAATTCACTGATTAGCATAAAATCTCCTTAGATATTAGTAGTCAAAATTATTTTTCAACATATAAATACTCAATCATTCTAAATTACTACATAACACCTATTTAATTTCTATTACCCATCCATTGGAAGAATTATATTGATATTTAACTTTACGTTTTCCTTTTTCTTGAAAGGTTACGAAAATTTTTTCACCTTCCTGTTTGGTTTTAATAGTTGTAATGTCATAACAGCTATTATGAAATATATCAGTAAAATTGCTCTCTTCTTGAAAATAGAATCCTACATAACAATTATTACCTCCGCTCCAAGCATACTTAAGATTAATTGTCCTGCCATTAATATTAAATGCTTTTTCAGTACGAGCAATATAACCACTATCTCCTAGCCATTCTTCTTCAAAAGAAACTTCATTACCATACTCCCCACCTACATTGGTAGTCTGATTTGTATTTTGTGTAGATAAATTAACAATTTTCTTTAATATTGAACGGTCAGGTAAGTCCTGGACAGATGATTGCAATTGAGCACAGCCAGTTAATAAGATGGGTAAGGTTATTAGAATAAATTTTTTCATAATCATAAATAATACTTTCCATTTTCTTTAAAAGACTTGAATGCTCTTTAGAATTTAGTAACCTTCAATTTTAATTCCCGTACCTTTTAGTATTCTGTTATATTCTCTAATATCACGATCTGTTGTTTTAGGCGTCCATTGTAATTCACCATCTTCATCATAAGAGTAAGATGAAGGTAACTTCATTCCTCCTATAACTACTTTTTTCTTACCTTTATTTGGATTCTTTTTCACACGAATAACATGACTGTTAGGATCTGTTGCAGTTTGTTTAACTTGTTCAGATGTCTTTAATTTTTCTGATTTTTTCGTGATTGGCTGTGTAAGCACTTGGGTAAACTGAGCAATTTCTTGGCTAGTACATCCAGCTAATCCAGCGATTGCTAGTGCAGAAAAAACAAATTTTTTCATTTTTTAATCCTTACAAAGAAACTAATAGTATCTATTTGATACAAATAGTATTCATATGTTAGCATAAAAGACCGCATTTCAGTCAATACACGCTGAAAAATAAATCGGTATTTTTTCTTATCAAAGGTCAAAAAGTATGAATAAAATCTACAAAGTGGTTAAAAATCAATCAGGAAAACAAGCGGTTGCATCAGAGCTAGCCAAAGGTAAATCCAAAGGCATTCTTTCTTCATTAACGGCTATTGCGTTAGCAGGTGTGCTTTCTGCATCTGCAATTGCTGCGCCAACTTTAGTTGAAGATGGTCTTATTGCACCTAATTCAAAACAGGCTATTAATGGCAGCCAGCTTTTACAATTAGAGCAGACCCTTTATACAAGCGTAGTTCAATCGGTAAATACTAAGAAAGTTGCTGAACAAGCGTTAAATTCAGCGAATGCATTAAATACACAAATTAATGCAATGAGTGGAACGGTTACAGCCAACACGAATACGGCAACTACCGCTAAAAATACAGCTGAAAGTGCAAAAGCAACGGCAGAAAATGCACAATCTACGGCACGTCAGGCACAAAAGACGGCTAATGCAGCAAGTGCAACTGCACAGAAAGCATCAAGTGATGTGGTCGCGGTAACTCGTAACGTAAACACCTTAACTAACACTGTAAGTGATAACCAAAAATCGTTAACAGCTGAAATTGGTAAAGTGTCATCTCGTGTTGATGCTATTTCTACACAGGCAAGCCAAGCTAAAACAACGGCTGATAGTGCATTAAACAAAGCAAATACGCTTGAAACATCTATTGGTGAATTACGCACAGCTATCACAGGCGTGGGTAATAACGCCGAAGCGGTTGCTTTAGCAAGTGAAGCAAAACAAACTGCTCAAGCGGCAAATGCAAACGTAAACAGTGCATTGTCTCGTGTGGAAACAATTGAAAGCAAAGTAACAGGTTTAACTTCTGATGTTGCAAAAACCAATGGTAATGTAACTGAACTATCTAACCGTGTAACCACTGCTCAATCTACCGCAAATGAAGCAAAAAATTCGGTTGTGTCACTTTCATCAAATCTTGATGGTGTAAAAGGTGATGTAGCAACTTTAGGCGGACGTGTTACAACAGCTGAACAAACAGCAAACCAAGCTTTAACAAAAGCGAATACGATTGATACAGTAAAAGCGAGTGCAGACAAAGCGGCAAGTGATGTGACTAACTTAGGTGCAACAGTCTCCAGCTTAAAAAACAGCGTAGATAACTTAAATGCGGTAACGTATTCAACCGCAGCAAAAGACACCGTGAACTTAGGTACCCATGTTCGTGTAACAGGTGTAGCCGATGGTGTGATTGGTGCAGATAGTGCCGATGCGGTGAATGGAAAACAGTTGGCTGAAACGAATGCGCGTGTAAGTCAAAGCGAAAAAAATATTGAAGGATTAAATACTTCTGTTTCTGAGTTAAATAAATCAGTAACTCGCGTTAATGATGCAACACAAACTGCGGTTAATCGTGTAAATGATGTTGAAACCTCATTAAAATCAGCGGTGCAAGATTTAACTAACGGTCAAAAATTAACAGAGGGCGAAGTTAATAAACTTGCTACGGCGGTTATCGGTGTTCAAACAAACGTTGAAAAAGTAAAAGAATCTGTTACATCAGTTGAAAATAGTGTTGTTGAAGCACAAAAAACAGCAACGCAAGCTCTTGAACTGGCTAAATTAAATACAGGTTCCGCATCAGAAGTATCTCAAAACGCCATTAATGCGGCGAGTGAAGCAAAAGCACTAGCTCAATCAGCTAATTCAAATGCAACTCGTGCATTAAGCACTGCGACAAATGCGTTAAGTACAATTAATGATGTTCAATCTGAATTTGTAACAGTTAAAAATACTGCTGATGCTGCAAGCCAACGTAGTGATTTAGCTATGCAAAATGCAAATACAGCTCAAAATACAGCTAATTTAGCGGTTCGTAACTCAAACAATGCAGAAAGCATTGCAAATGCAGCTAAAACCACAGCTGAAACAGCTACTCGTAGTGCAACCACCGCAGGTCAAACCGCCGACCGTGCGCAAGCCACAGCAACACGTGCATCAGCAACCGCTTTACAAGCAAGCATTACCGCTGGCAATGCAGAGCAGTTAGCTCAAGAAGCAAAAGAAAAAGCAGAGAAAGCACAAACTGGTTTAGTGACTGCAAATGCGGAAATTGCAAAAGTATCGGCAAATCAGACCGCTTTAACCGAAAAAATGAATGCGAATGAGCAAGCGATTAACGGTTTAACAGGGCGTGTTGCGAACGTTGAAACTGCGGTACAAACCGCACAAGGAAAAGCGGATAACGCTGTTACGCAATCAACCGAAGCAAAAGCAACCGCAGAGCAAGCAAATAACAATGCCTCACAAGCAAAAGCAGATGCGCAAACTGCATTAAATACAGCAAATACGGCAAATGCTAACGCAAGCAGTGCATTAACCCAAGCAAAAAGCGCGGTCAAAACTGCTCAAGAAAACACGGCGCTTGCTAATCAAGCGATTGCCAAAGCAGAAAATGCAGAGCGTATCGCAACTAATGTACAAACGGTTGCAAGTGAAGCAAAAACCAACGCAGAGACGGCTATTGAGCGAGCAACCCTTGCTAACACGCAATCAGCTCAAGCATTAAATCAAGCTAATACCGCAGTTGATACCGCAACAAAAGCGGAAACCGCAGCTAATCAAGCAACATTGGTAAGCCAACAAGCGGTAGAAAAAAGCGAGCAGTCTGCTAATACAGCCACACAAGCCTTAACTTCGGCTCAACAAGCAGAGCAAACCGCAGCAACGGCGAACGTAAACGCAACGAAGGCAAACGAGAGTGCAACACAAGCTTTAACCCAAGCAACCACAGCGAATCAGTTAGCAACAGCATCTGACGATAAAGCTAAAAAAGCAGAAGCTCAAGCAACGAATGCAAGCAATCTTGCAACAACAGCAAAAGCCAATGCAGATAAAGCTATGGGAGATGCAACCAAAGCAATAGCTGATGCACATCAAGCGGTGACAACAGCGAATACTGCGAACGATAAAGCCGACAATGCGGTATCAGCTTCACAACAAGCGGTGCAAAAAGTAGATTTAGTAGCAGCTCAAGTGGAAAAACACGACACACAAATCAATGCCGTGCAAATCTCTTTGGCAGAAACCTCTCAAAAAGCTGAACAAGCTGAATTAGTAGGCATTCAAGCACGTAACTTAGGAGAAAATGCGTTATCTCAAGCGAAATCTGTTTCAAATCGAGTAGAGACACTTGAACAGCGTGCCGTGCAATACAATGCGGATAAATCTGCGGTATCGGTAAATAATGCAACCTTAAACGATCTTGCAGACGGTGAAATCAGTGCAACCTCTACTCAAGCGGTGACAGGTAAACAACTTCACGCTACCGAGCAAAAAGTGGAAAAAGTGGTGAAAGAGCAATTAGTACCAGTGCAAAAACAAGTGGCTGATACGAAAGCAGAAGTGGCAAGCAATAAAGCTGAAATCATCACCAATAAAGCTAATATTGCGAAAAACACGCAACGTATGGGGCAGGTTGTTGAAGTGGTGAATGCTCAAACTACACGTATTAACGAAAACACACGCATTGTTCAGGCTCAAGCAGAACGCATTACTCGTAATACTCAAGCGATTAATGAGAACCGTCAAGCAATTAATGAAAACCGCCAAGCGATTACACAAAATAGCCGTCGTATTGACAACCTTGAGCAACAAAGCCGTAAAGACCGTCGTCAAGCACGAGCAGGTGTGGCTGGTGCAATGGCGATGACTCAAATTACGCCAGTTCAAGGTAAAACCTTTACTATTGGTGCAGGTGTAGGTACTTATCGCGGTGAAACAGCGGTTGCGGTAGGTGTGAAATACGCGCCTAAACCAAATGTCGTTATCAGTCTTTCAGGCTCTGCCGATTCTCGCGGAGGCTTTGGAGCTGCGACTGGAGTGAGTTTAGGGCTTAATTAGCCTGAAATTATCCTGATTTTTTACTATCAAAAGCATCTTTTGGCATTGCTGGAAGATGCTTTTTTAGTTTTGGATTTTCTGTTTGTTTATTAAGCAATTAAACAAACTATTATAAAAATCTTCCCTCAAAAAGTCGCTGGATTTTCTTTTTCTCTATGTGTAACTCTATTTCATTCCACCTTTCTCATTTCTTCCCACTTCATCCAAATTTTTCCCATTTATGTTGGATTATGTGTGAGGGGTATGTTGGGTGGGTTTACGTTACACAAGCGGTATTTTTTTACCTAAATTTTACCATTTCAAACAATTGCACGGCTTTACTAAAGGCGTGATCCATTCTCTCAAATTGGTAACAAGGGTGACACCACGAAATAAGACAGGTAACCGTGCGAATAAGTGGAGATATTCAGTATTAGCAGTTGAACCCTTGTTAAACCTTTTCAAAAGTGTGAAACAAGCCTTACTAACTAAATATGCTGAGGGCATTTCAATGTTCACCTATCTATTCAAAGGCATTGCAAGAAGAGATTTAGGCAATATGTAGTGATCAAGTAATCAGTCCCCGATAGGTTGTTTTTGTTAGAGTTTGGCTAATCCAACAACGCAATGCTGTTTCACCGATGTCTAATTCACGACAGGCTTGTGAAACCGAATAACCACGTTCTTGAACTAATTTAACAACCTCGGCTTTGAACTCCAGGCTGAAAAAATGTCTTACTCTTTTCATTATAAAATCCTCTTGTTGCTGGTATTTTACCTCCTATTGAGGACTGCGGGATTAGTATATCACTACACTTTCTTGATAAAACTTATTAATGTTTTTGCATTTTAATAAATGATTGTTTATTTTTTTGCCCCCCTCAACTACACTTTAGCCGCAAATCATCTCATTAAAAACTGGCGCGAGTCTATCACATTTTTCCCCGAGCTTAAATTTCAATGCGCCCAAAGCATTCAAATCCCGTTTCAGGAAAATATCT
>ENA-OWMY01000431-OWMY01000431.1-metagenome-genome-assembly--contig:-NODE-431-length-12855-cov-9.390156_pt1 | contig 12855 bp, 12 predicted proteins | sample MGYA00245358_ERZ651122 | MGnify/ENA primary metagenome ERZ651122 (study PRJEB26857, sample SAMEA4031752) | metagenome | biome: human; feature: oral; material: saliva | place: Philippines | collected 2014...
ACCCACTTTTGGATGAAGAAACACGAGCTAAACTCTTAGCAGAAGACGCAGAATAAAGAGAGTGACAAATTACGAAAATGGGCGAACAGTGTGAGCCCTGAACCAGTTGCCGCAGTGATGAAGGTATCCTTAGTGAAGCTAAGGATACTAGGCAAAATTGGAGACTTTTGGCTCCAATTTTAGCAATGAAACAACGAAGTTGGTTGCTTGCGTGCCAATCACATAAGGCAAACTGGAAAATAAAAAGATACTTTTCGGAGAAAAAACATGACAAAAAACTTATTAGTAGAACTCGGTCTTGAAGAATTACCAGCCTATGTTGTCACACCAAGTGAAAAACAACTAGGCGAAAAAATGGCAGCCTTCCTCAAGGAAAACCGCCTGTCTTTTGAAGCTATTCAAACCTTCTCAACACCACGTCGTTTGGCTGTTCGTGTGACTGGTCTTGCAGACAAACAGTCTGATTTGACAGAAGATTTCAAGGGTCCAGCAAAGAAAATTGCCTTGGATAGTGATGGGAACTTCACCAAAGCAGCTCAAGGATTTGTCCGTGGAAAAGGTTTGACGGTTGAAGATATCGAATTCCGTGAAATCAAGGGTGAAGAATATGTCTATGTCACTAAGGAAGAAATTGGTCAAGCAGTTGAAGCCATTGTTCCAGGTGTTGTGGATGTCTTGAAGTCACTGACTTTCCCTGTCAGCATGCACTGGGCAGGAAATAGCTTTGAATACATTCGTCCTGTTCACACTTTAACTGTTCTTTTAGATGAAGAAGAGTTTGATTTGGATTTCCTTGATATCAAGGGAGGTCGTGTGAGCCGTGGTCATCGTTTCTTGGGACAAGAAACTAAGATTCAGTCAGCATTGAGCTATGAAGAAGATCTTCGTGCACAGTTTGTAATCGCAGATCCACGTGAACGTGAGCAAATGATTGTTGACCAAATCAAGGAAATTGAGGCAAAACATGGTGTAGGTATCGAAATTGATGCGGATTTGCTGAATGAAGTCTTGAACTTGGTTGAATACCCAACTGCCTTTATGGGAAGCTTTGATGCTAAATACCTTGAAGTTCCAGAAGAAGTCTTGGTGACTTCGATGAAGGAACACCAACGTTACTTTGTTGTTCGTGATCAAGATGGAAAACTCTTGCCAAACTTCATTTCTGTTCGTAACGGAAACGCAGAGCATTTGGAAAATGTCATCAAAGGAAATGAAAAAGTCTTGGTAGCCCGTTTGGAAGACGGAGAATTCTTCTGGCGTGAAGACCAAAAATTGGTGATTTCAGATCTTGTTGAAAAATTAAACAATGTCACCTTCCATGAGAAGATTGGTTCCCTTCGTGAGCACATGATTCGTACGGGTCAAATCGCTGTACTTTTGGCAGAAAAAGCTGGTTTGTCAGTGGATGAAACAGTTGACCTAGCTCGCGCAGCTGCCATTTACAAGTTTGACTTGTTGACTGGTATGGTTGGTGAATTTGACGAGCTCCAAGGAATTATGGGTGAGAAATATGCCCTTCTTGCTGGGGAAACTCCAGCAGTGGCAGCTGCTATTCGTGAACACTACATGCCTACATCAGCCGAAGGAGAACTTCCAGAGAGCAAGGTTGGAGCCATTCTAGCCATTGCAGACAAATTGGATACGATTTTGAGTTTCTTCTCAGTAGGCTTGATTCCATCAGGTTCTAATGACCCTTATGCCCTTCGTCGTGCGACTCAAGGTGTGGTTCGTATCTTGGATGCCTTTGGTTGGCACATTGCTATGGATGAGCTGATTGATAGCCTTTATGCATTGAATTTTGACAGCTTGACTTATGAAAATAAAGCTGAAGTTATGGACTTTATCAAGGCTCGTGTTGATAAGATGATGGGGGCTACTCCAAAAGATATCAAGGAAGCCGTTCTTGCAGGATCAAACTTTGTTGTGGCGGATATGTTGGAAGCAGCAAGTGCTCTCGTAGAAGCAAGCAAGGAAGAAGACTTCAAACCATCTGTTGAATCACTTTCTCGTGCCTTTAACTTGGCTGAGAAGGCAGAAGGAGTTGCTACAGTTGATTCAGCTCTCTTTGAAAATGACCAAGAAAAAGCCTTGGCAGAAGCAGTAGAAACACTTGCTTTATCAGGATCTGCAAGTCAACAATTGAAACAACTCTTTGCACTTAGCCCAGTTATTGATGCTTTCTTTGAGAATACCATGGTAATGGCAGAAGATCAGGCTGTTCGTCAAAATCGTTTGGCTATCTTGTCTCATTTAACTCAAAAAGCAGCTAAACTTGCTCGTTTTAACCAAATTAACACTAAATAAAATTTGATAAACGGACTTTATCTTATCACAAAGGAGAAGAAATGGATCAGAAAAAAATTGATCGTATCAACGAGCTTGCTAAAAAGAAAAAAGCAGAAGGCTTGACACCAGAAGAAAAAGTGGAACAAGCTAAACTACGTGAGGAGTACATCGAAGGTTATCGTCGCTCTGTTCGTCACCACATTGAAGGAATCAAAATTGTGGACGAAGAAGGAAACGATGTTACACCAGAAAAACTACGCCAAGTACAACGTGAAAAAGGATTACATGGTCGTAGTCTCGATGACCCAAATTCATAATAAGTATTCTTTCTTTTAAGAAGGATAGATGAAATAATAACCAAAAGACTAGCAGTTTGTGTTTGCTAGTCTTTTTATCACGAAAAAAGGAACCAAGATGGTTCCTAAAGTTATTAGTTACTTGCGCCAGATGTAGCGTCTGCGCCACCACCGTGACCTCCAGCATCACCTGCATCAGAAGCTCCAGATGTAGCATCTGCATCGCCGTGACCATGTCCGCCAGCAGATGCTGCAGCATTTCCACCAACTAGACGTTGACCAGTTGTATTGAGGTACCAGTCAAGCCATGGTTGGAAATTAAAGATAATTTCATTAATTCCAGCATATGAACCATCTGGATAGTACATTGCTTGGTAATTATGGGTATTAATAACACCTTCAGGTGTTCCTGGCACAATTGTACGGACATATTCTTGATCCCCGTTACGCAATACGCCGACAACCCATTCAACGTTTTTCATTCTAGAATCTGGCAATGTACCGTGTACTGTTCCTAATCTATTTCCTGATTGAGCACGTACACGTTTACCAAACATTGTATCTGGGTCTTGGTGTGCGTTATTAAAGTACAAGAATTGATTGTTATCATCTGCAAATGTCAATTCAAATGGCATTGCTTTCAAGAACATATCAATTTGGTTAACTGTCAAGATACCGTGGTCTAATTTAACGTAAGTATCTCCAGAAACAGCTCCAACAAGTTCAGCAGCTTTTTCTACCCATTCAGGATCATCTGGATCAACACCTTGAATGGTAGTTGCAATTGAATTTGTACAATATAAATCTTCTGGTGCGATTGGTTTTGGTTTTTTCAATTTTGAAACGACTCCCACATATTTTACAAAGTTGTCTAAACATGTTTCAAGGAAATTAATAGTTCCTTCATTTGTGATATTCCCATTAACATCAAAAGCTTCTTTAGCTTTACCGAGAAGGAATTCATTTCCTGGAAGTGTGTAGGCATTGACACCTGGAGCGTCAAGAATCTTACGAAGGTGAACTTGGGCACGAGAAGTACCTTGGTCGTAGTAAGAAGCACCCACAATCATGACTGGCTTGTTTTCAAATGGATGAACTTCGTATGAAAGCCATTCAAGAACAGATTTTAGGGAAGCTGAGATTGTGTGGTTGTGCTCAGGAGTAGCAATGATAACACCATCAGCACGAGTAATTTTGTTATATAAATAACGTAATTGGAAACTTTCGTCCCATTTTTCGTCTTGGTTAAACATTGGAACTTCATCAATTTCAAGAACTTCTAATTCAAATTTTAATTTAAATTCACGTTGAATGAATTGTAATAATTTACGGTTATATGATAGTTCAGCGTTTGAACCTACAAGTCCTACAAATTTCATAATGTATATTCCTCTCTTATTATGGTTTAAATATTTTCCCAATCAAAGTTTTCTGCTTCTTTGTGTAATAAATCTTGAGCACTTCTTAATTTTTGAGTGATTTTCACGAATAAACGGAAATCATCAAATAAAGCATCTAATTTTTTAATTGTATCTAAATCAATTAAATCACCTTTTTTATCAAATGCTTGAAGTGAGTGAGATAATAAGAACTCAGATCCTGGCATTACATTTGCTTTTAATTCTGGAGAGTCCAAAATTTGACGTAATTGTAATTGAGCACGAGATGAACCTAATGTTCCATAAGATGCTCCTGTAATCATTACTGGTTTATTTAATAATGGATGAATACCATATGATAACCATGCTAAAGCGCTCATTAATACAGCAGGAATTGCATGATCATATTCTGGAGTTCCAATAATTACTCCATCAGCAGCTTCAATTTTAGCAGCAATTTCTTTTACAAGTTCTGGAACTTGTTTGTTAGCTGGTTTATTGAATAATGGTAGATCTTTAATTTCCACTAATTCAATTTCAACTTTTTTTGCAAAATGTTTTTGCATATATTGTAATAAAGTACGGTTTGTAGAACGTTGTGAGTTTGTTCCTACAAGTGCAATAAATTTTGTCATAATAATTCCTTTCTATACATCTCTGATTAAACGAATTGAATTCCAGATGTATACATCATTTTTTGATTTTTTGTAATCACAAATGCTTCCAGTCCAGGTTGTTGTTCGATTTCTTCGATAATGTCATATGGATTTTGTCCAAATAAGCGAGTCGTCCATATTTCGCAATCTACTGATTTTTCTGCTACAATCGTTATGCTAGCAACTTCTGTTTCCATTGGATATCCTGTTTTTCTGTCAAAAATGTGATGATAGGTTTTTCCATCCACTACTAATTGACGTTCATAAATCCCTGAAGTTACAACAGATGCATCCGACACAGCAATAACTGCTACATGCTCGCCTCTATCTAATATAGGATTTTGAATTCCAATTCTCCAAGGTCTTTGAAAATTTGGATTTTCTCCAATCGTAAGAATATTTCCACCTAAATCAATAATCCCTGATTGAACACCTTGTTCTACCAAAAATTGTTTTAATTTATCAGCGATATATCCTTTTGCTAATGCGCCCAAATCGATTCTCATTCCAACTTTGGCTAAATACACTTCCTGTTTCGAGTCATCTAATATAATATCCTCGGGATTCGTTATTTGTAATAAAGTTTGAATCTCTTCTTTTGAAGGAAGTTTAGCATCTGAAAAACCAATTCTCCACGTTTGAACTAATGGTCCAATCGCAATGTTGAGATGACTATTCGTTGCAATACTATGTTTCTTTCCTAACGCAATTAATTCAAATAATTCTGGATGTACTCGAACTGCTTTCTTTCCAGCTTGTAAATTAATCGCCATTAGTTCTGAATCAGCATCATTTGCACTAAAACGATTTTTATAAAGGTGCAACAGTTGCTCACTCTGTAACAATAAATTCTCTGCGTCTTCATGGAAAATCGTTAAATGAATAGATGCTCCCATTAATCGAAGACTGTGACTAGCACTTTGCAAACAATTTCCTCTTTCCTTTTGCATTTACCACTAATATACCAAAACAATGGAGTTTTCTCAAGCTATTTAGCTCATTGACTCACATTGCTTCAAATAAAATAAGTACACATTTTCACAGCTGTTCCTCTAACTAAACAGAAAAACACCGCTATCGACAGTCCTTCAACTATCAATAACGGCGCTACTCTTTATTCATTCATTTTAGTTTGAGTAATAGAATCTAATAAATACTCTGCAAATTGTTCTGCTCCTTGATTATTTGGATGAATCTTATCTTCATAAAACCATTCAGTATGTTTTTTTGCTAATTCATACCAATCAATAATATGTACATTTGCATGGCGAGTTTTCGCTTCATGTAATTGCTGATTCACTTCATTATTCCATTTCACTGGAGCAAATATTGTCACAAAGTATAACTCTCGGTCTTCTCCAAGAATACGAATATATTCATCTATTTGTTTTTGAGAAAAAGTACCATTCGTTCCTAAAACTGTTACAACTCTATCAGACATTTTTCCTTTTGAAATTAAGTCTTGTAAAGTAGCAGGACTAGAATATAATTGTCTTCCGATTTTTCCATCGATGATAGCTTTAGGGAATAATTCTTGAACTTTATCTGCTGCTGCTAATAAAATCGAATCTCCTACAAATGTTACTGGCTCTTGAACAATTCGTTCTTTCAATTCAATTTCTTTATTTGGATCTACTGTCGTACTTTCTTCTTGAGTTGTCTGTTCAATCAATTCTTGATTTCTTTTAATCACACTTTCCAATTGCTGTGCAACTAAATTTGTTTCCGTTGCAGATTGGAAAAATCCAACAAATGCTAACCCCATTAAAATAATATAAGTAAACGAAAAGGCCATTCCCATGATTTTTTTAACCGGAGGTAACTCCTTCACAGTAAAATGATGAATGCTCATCAAACTAAATGTTTGCCCAAATGGTACTAACCATTTTTTCGTTTCAAATACTTTATAAGTAATTTCAGCTAACACTACAATACATAGCATTTGAGCAACTAAAAGTATAAGATTTGATTCTTCACCACTTAGGAAATAAGGTGCAAACATATGCACAGGATAAAACCATAAATAATAAGAAAAACTTCTTCTTCCAAAAATGGTAAATCCTCTAAATCGCAAGAAATAATTTAATACAGAATTTTCATACAAAATGCTCCATAAAAACACAATAGAAACAATAGAGAATAATTGTATACCATATAGGTATGTTTCATCTTGTACTCCATTATAATTTAGTGCCATCCATCCCATTAAAAAAAGACTAACGAAGCCTAGCACTTGGACGACTAATGAAGCAGCTTTTCTGTTAGGTAAATGAAGAGATAACTGCCCTTCTGTAAAATAACTTAACACTCCTCCTAATAAGAACGAGAAAATTCTAGTTGAAATTGCATAATAGATATACGAAGGATCTCTTTGTATCAAATACATCACAGTCATTACTAGCGCTGAAAGAACACTTAAAATTAATAATATAACACTTTCTTGCATTCGTAATAAGTTTAATCGATTAAATATTTTTCTAATTCCAACAGCTATTAACATCAATTGTAAATAAAGGGATACATACCATAAATGAACAAATGGACTTGGATTAATCGATTGTACAAAGTAAGATTGTTGATTAATAATTTGATAGTAATTATTGAAAAATACTAACGACGATAATGACATCATTCGAATATTTTTTAACTGTTCCGGTAATGCTATAAATAAAAATGCTACCGTCCCAATAATCATAAATAACATTGGAAGCCATAATCGAGATAATTTTGATGACAAATGCCATTCTACTGGCTTTTTATGAAATAAATGCTTATTATCACGAAATGCTAGATAACCACCTACCGCAAAAAATGCATTTACCGCAAAAAAACCACCTGGCAAATAATTTTGAAAATAATAATATCCTATAATTGCAAGAATCATCATCCCTTTAAAACCATCAAGGGCAGCTACACGTTTATGTTTAGAATTTTTTTGAGCTTCTTGCATCACACTTTGTTGAGCCACGTGAAATTTTCCATCCTTTAATTTGTTGTCCCATCATTTCAATAGTTTTCGTAGTTAATGGCTTTTTCATAGCATTACTCATAAAATATTCCGATAAATTCCATTTTTTGCTATATGTATATTATACTATAAGCTATAAAAACCTACAAAAAAACCTACATTTTAGTATAGGATTTAGTGAGTCTTCATAAAACCTAATGAAACTACTAAATACAATAAATTTTATATATATTGTTTAAAATCAATATATTAAAAGGATTAAATAGATGATTTTTGAAGAGAATTTCCAACAACATACGCCAATGATGCAGCAATATCTCAAGTTAAAAGCAGAAAATCCTGATATTTTGTTATTTTATCGAATGGGGGATTTTTATGAGCTTTTTTATGATGATGCAAAAAAAGCGGCAGCGTTGTTAGATATTTCTTTAACGAAACGTGGACAATCAGCAGGTAATCCCATTCCCATGGCGGGCGTGCCTTATCATGCGGTAGAAGGTTATTTAGCAAAATTAGTGCAATTAGGTGAACCTGTAGCCATTTGTGAGCAAGTGGGTGATCCCGCCACATCAAAAGGGCCGGTTGAACGCAAAATTGTACGAATTGTGACACCAGGTACAGTGAGTGATGAAGCCCTTTTACCAGAACGCCAAGATAACTTAATTGTGGCGGTTTATCAGGAAAAAGAAAAATTTGGTCTAGCCACATTAGACATGACATCTGGACGTTTCCAGCTTTGTGAACCTCATTCAAAAGAAGCCTTACAAGCTGAATTACAGCGTATTAATCCCGTAGAATTACTTTATTGTGAAGATTTTGCCGAAATGGCTATTATCAAACCTTATAAAGGTCTACGTCGTCGTCCAATTTGGGAATTTGAACTTAGTACCGCGATCTCAGAACTTAATCGTCAATTTGGTACGAAAGATTTACGTGCATTTGGTGTAGAAAAATCACCTCTTGGCTTGGCAGCAGCAGGCTGTTTATTGCAATATGCAAAAGAAACACAACGTGCTTCTCTTCCACATATTCAAAGTATTAGTGTTATTCAAAATAACGATAATATTCAATTAGATGCCGCAACACGCCGAAATTTAGAACTCACTCAAAATCTTGCGGGTGGTACAGAAAACACGCTGGCTTCGGTATTAGATAAATGTGTTACGCCAATGGGTAGCCGTTTGTTAAAACGTTGGATTCATCAGCCTATCCGTCAAACAGACATTCTATTAAAACGCCAAAAAACGATTGGTGAAATTATTGAGCAAGATTTGTATCACGAATTGCAGCCTTATTTGCAACAAGTGGGGGATATGGAACGGATTCTTGCTCGTGTAGCACTGCGTTCTGCTCGTCCTCGAGATCTCACGCGTTTACGTACTGCATTAGAACAAATTGAACCGATAAAATCGCTGATTCATACAAAAACATCGTCAAATTTGACCGCACTTTCTGCACAAATTGATGATTTTTCCGCGCAAATCGAGCTACTTCAAAAAGCAATTATTGAAACCCCTCCATTATTAATTCGCGATGGTGGCGTTATTGCTGAAGGCTATAATGCAGAATTAGATGAATGGCGAACCCTTTCCGCTGGCGCAACGCAATATTTAGAAAATTTAGAACAACGTGAACGAGAAAGCACAGGTATTGATACCTTAAAAATTGGCTTTAATGCGGTGCATGGTTATTACATTCAAATTAGCCAAGGGCAAGCTCATAAAGCACCGATTCATTATGTTCGTCGTCAAACCTTAAAAAATGCCGAACGCTACATTATTCCTGAATTAAAAGAATATGAAGACAAGGTTTTAAAATCAAAAGGCGCGGCGCTTGCTTTAGAAAAGCAACTTTATGATGAATTATTTGATTTATTGTTGCCACATTTAGGTCAATTACAGTTAACCAGCTTGGCATTGTCTGAATTGGATGTGTTAGTTAACCTCGCAGAACGAGCAGAAACCTTAAATTATGTTGCACCACAATTTAGTGATGAAATTGGCATAAAAATTGAAAATGGTCGTCATCCTGTGGTGGAACAAGTATTGAAAGATCCTTTCATCGCCAACCCAGTGGAATTAAATCACCATCGTCATTTGTTAGTTATCACTGGGCCAAATATGGGCGGTAAAAGTACTTATATGCGCCAAACCGCATTAATTACATTGCTGGCGTATATCGGCAGCTTTGTGCCGGCAGACAGCGCGCGAATTGGGCCGATTGATCGTATTTTTACTCGAATTGGTGCGTCTGATGATTTAGCTTCAGGGCGTTCAACCTTTATGGTGGAAATGACTGAAATGGCAAATATTCTTCATCAAGCTACTGCGCAAAGTCTCGTGCTTATTGATGAAATAGGTCGTGGCACATCCACTTATGATGGCTTATCCTTAGCTTGGGCTTGTGCAGAATGGTTAGCCAAAAAAATCCGCTCGCTTACATTATTTGCCACCCATTATTTTGAATTAACCGCATTGCCAGAACAGCTAGAAGGCATCGCCAACATTCATTTAGATGCCCTTGAGCATAACAACACCATCGCCTTTATGCATGCCGTACAAGATGGCGCAGCAAGTAAAAGTTATGGTTTGGCAGTTGCGGCTTTGGCTGGCGTGCCGCAATCTGTTATTAAACTGGCAAAACAGAAATTGACACAATTAGAAAAAACCTCAGGTCATTCAGCCGATCAACAAATTCAGGCATTGCGTGAAGCCAATCACACTCAAGGTGAATTATTGTTTGAACAAGAAACGGATGCACTAAGAGAGGCAATCGAAAAACTGGATCCCGATGATTTAAGCCCTAAACAAGCCTTGGCGTATTTGTATCAGTTAAAGAAAATGGTGGGATAAATCTTACAAAAGTGCGGTGAAATTTCACCGCATTTTTACTTTTTACGTTTCGCTCTTGGATGAGCCTGATCGTACACTTCCGCCAGATGTTGAAAATTTAAGTGAGTATAAATTTGTGTGGTGGAAAGGTTGCTATGCCCAAGCAATTCTTGCACGGCGCGTAAATCAGAACTGGCTTCTAACATATGCGTCGCAAAAGAATGACGCAGTTTGTGCGGATTAAGATGGCTATTTAAGCCTTGACGAATGCCCCAAGTTTCCAAACGTTTTTGAATGGCTCGATGAGAAATACGATTTCCAAGTTGGCTAACAAATAACGCCTCATCTTTTGGGTTAAATAATGCCCTCACTTTTAACCATTCTTGAATGGCATGTGAAGCATAACGCCCAAACGGCACTACACGCTCTTTGTTGCCTTTCCCGATAACACGCACTTCCCGCACACGGGTATTAATGCTGTTTAAATCTAAACCTTGTAATTCCGATAAACGTAAACCTGAACTATACATTAATTCCAAAATTGCACGATCACGAATATCAATCGGCTCTTTGCTATCATTGGCAAGCAATTGTTGAACTTGCTCGCCATCCATATTTTTCGGTAAATGCTTGCCTTGTTTCGGTGCGGAAATGCCGGTGGCGGGATTCACTTTCAATTCGCCTTGTTGCACCAAAAAACTAAGAAAACGACGCAATGCAGATAAACGTAAAGCCAAGCTTTTTTCTTTTAAGCCTTGTTTTTTGCTTTCCGCCAAAATAAACCGCACCACGCTAGGTGTGACTTGTGCCCAAGCATGAATATCTTGTTGCGCTAAGATTTTGATGATGGCATCAAGTTGATGTTGATAATTGGTGAGCGTGTGAGGGCTCATTTGGCGTTCAATCCGCAAATAATCCCAATAACGATTTAACGCGGTTAGCATTACAGACTCAATTCAAATAAACGTTCTTTCGGGTTTAATTTAAACCCTTCCGATTCCAACATTGAATATTGATTTTGCGCTAATTCCGCCACTAAACGATTGGATTGCGTGAAATGCACAAAGTCTTTTGCTTTAGAAATCAACGCCGCATAAATTTCTGTTTGTTGAGCATGTTCCAACACAAAAATATCGGTGATTTGCCAATAGCGTTGTAATTGTAAAGAAGAAAGGCGAGGGAAAAGCTGCACAAAGCCAATAGCCTTTTCATTTTCATCCACCGCAATAAAAAACAGGCTTTCATTAAAACGCATGCGATTAGTTAAAAAAGCCAAGGTGCGTTCTGGATTCTCTGCTTGTCCATAGGCTTGGCGATAGGCTTCAAAAAGAGGAAGAAGCACGTCAATATTCCATTGTTCAGCTTTGAAAAGTTTCATAATTGGTTATTTTTTATTGGTTCCATACAGGTAATTGTAGCTTTTTAGCACAAGATAATCATCTTTCTATGAGAATTTTTTTAATTTTATGATCTTCTGCAAAGAATCGTGGCGAAATTTTGGTATAGTAAGCAAGTTAATTTTATCAACTATGGAGAAACAAAAATGGCACGTCGTCCTTTAGTGATGGGTAACTGGAAATTAAACGGTTCCAAAGCGTTCACCAAAGAATTAATCGAAGGATTAAAAGCAGAATTACATGATGTAACAGGTTGTGATGTGGCAATTGCCCCACCTGTTATGTATTTAGGTACGGCTGAAGCGGCACTTTCTGGTTGTGGTTGCAGCTGTGGCGGTAAAAGTGTGATTCAGTTAGGTGCACAAAACGTAGATATCAATGTGAAAGGTGCATTTACTGGTGATATTTCTAGCGAAATGTTAAAAGATTTTGGTGCAAAATACATCATTATCGGTCACTCTGAGCGTCGTACTTACCACAAAGAAAGCGACGAATTCGTAGCGAAAAAATTTGGTGCATTAAAAGAAGCAGGTTTAGTACCAGTATTATGTATTGGTGAAACTGAAGCTGAAAACGAAGCGGGCAAAACTGAAGAAGTATGTGCGCGTCAAATTGATGCAGTCATCAATGCATTAGGTGTAGAAGCATTTAATGGTGCAGTGATTGCTTACGAACCAATTTGGGCAATCGGCACTGGCAAATCAGCGACTCCAGCACAAGCACAAGCTGTTCATGCATTTATCCGTGGTCACATCGCAGCAAAATCACAAGCTGTAGCAGATCAAGTGATCATTCAATACGGTGGTTCAGTAAATGACGCTAATGCAGCAGAATTATTCACTCAACCGGATATCGATGGTGCATTAGTGGGCGGTGCTTCACTTAAAGCGCCTGCATTTGCAGTAATCGTGAAAGCAGCGGAAGCAGCGAAAAACTAATTTTTCTTGCTTTAAAAGAAATAAAAAGTGCGGTCAAAATTGACCGCACTTTTTTATATTCTAAATTTGACCTATCGACCATTTCGCTCAAAGAATAAGACAGT
>ENA-OWMY01000434-OWMY01000434.1-metagenome-genome-assembly--contig:-NODE-434-length-12838-cov-9.191583_pt1 | contig 12838 bp, 8 predicted proteins | sample MGYA00245358_ERZ651122 | MGnify/ENA primary metagenome ERZ651122 (study PRJEB26857, sample SAMEA4031752) | metagenome | biome: human; feature: oral; material: saliva | place: Philippines | collected 2014 | study...
GTGCCGCTTTGTTAATTTCTATAACACTGTGAAGCCGCACCGCAGTTTGAACGGCGATACGCCGTTTGAGGTCTTGCAGGCTTATTTTTCTCAACCTGTGGTGTAAACAACGCAACGTTTTCCTACATCTGAAAACTTGATTTCTAGTTTCAGACGACCTTTTTCTACACATTCCCGCATCGTTGATATCGGGCTTCACTTCTGTCCGCTTTGTTCCACCTGCCGTTTGAAGCGTGTGCCTGCGGCGTGGTAGAAGGGGCGGGGGGAGAATTGGCGGGAGACTTGTGAGGCGAAGATGCAGGCGATGAGCAGCCAGAAGAGGAGGTTTTGTCCGCCGGTCATTTCCATCACGACGACGGCGGAGGTGAGCGGGGATTGGGTGGCGCCGGCAAGGAAGGCTGCCATGCAGAGGAGGACGAGGACGTGGGTGCCTTGGGTGAGTCCGGTGAGGACGGCGATGCGTTCGCCCAAGACTGCGCCTATGGTGAGGGAAGGGGTGAAGATGCCGCCGGGTGTGCCTGTCCAGTAGGTCAGGACGGTGGAGAACCATTTGGCGACGGCGAGTCCGGCGGGGGCTTCGTGGATGCCGCGCAGGGCTTGGGCGGCTTCGTGGTAGCCGGTGCCGTAGGTTTTGCCTTGGTAAAGTGTGCCGATGGCGGCGAGCAGGATGCCGATGAGGGCGGCGGTAATCAGGGGGTGGCGGCGGATGTGTTCGCGCCATTTGGTGGGGGCGAAGGCGGTGGCGCCGAGATACAGGGTGCGCCCGAACAGTCCGCCGGCGATGCCGCACGCGAGTCCGCAGCCCAATACCCAGCCGAGCATATTGTCGAGCGCGCTGCCGCTGAAGCCTGAGAAATAGGGGTTGTTGCCTTGGATGGCGACTTGGATGAAACCGGCGGCGAGGACGCCGAGCAGGATTTGCCGCTCCCAACGCAACATGACTTCGCGCCCGAGTTCTTCGATGGCGAAAATCACGCCTGCGAGCGGGGCGTTGAACGCGGCGGCAAGTCCGCCTGCCGCGCCTGCGGCGATGAGGTCGTTTTCCTGCATACCGCGAAAGGCGAAGCCGTGTTTTTTGCACCATGCGCCCCACGCGCTCATGACTGCCGCGCCGACTTGGACGGACGGCCCTTCACGCCCGACGGACGCGCCTGCAAACATGGCAAGGAAAGTCAGCGGGATTTTAAGGAGGGTTTCACGCAAGCGGATCAGGCGGGTTTTGTTGGCGCCGTAGGGCAGGGCGAGGCTGGCGAGCACTTGCGGGATGCCGCTGCCGGAGGTGTAGGGGGCGAAACGGCGGGTAATCCAGACGATGAGCGGCAGCCCGAAGGGCAGGGCGACCCAAGCGAACCAAGGATATTTTTGCACCAGCTCCGCATTCATTTCCAATGCGAAATCCGCCATCCAAGCAAACAGGAGGGCGGTCAGCGCGACCAGTGCCGAACCTGCCAGCAAGAACAGAAAAGCGATACTTTTACGCGAAATGCGGCGGGTTTGGCGGATTTTGTGCGTGATGTGGTAGGCGGGAGGTTTGGTCGGCATGGTATGCGAAAGTATGGAAAAGGTCGTCTGAAAAGGGTTATTGCGAAAGGCGGTTTGCGAATCAGGTAAAAATAGCCCGTAAAGAAGGACGGCAAGCGGGTTGAAAACAATATGGGTTTTCGCTGATAAAGCCCGCGCTACGGTTTTTCGCTTGGTCTAAAGGTCGTCTGAAACGATTTTCAGACGACCTTTTTTCGTGCTGCCTTAACCTGTATTGCGCAAACCTTGTGCCACGCCGTTGATGGTCAGGTGCACCATCAGGAGGGTGTGCGGGTCGTGCGGGTCTTTGCGCAGGCGTTTGAGCATGGCGACTTGCAGACCGTTGAGCGCATTCAGGTACGGAATCCGCAGGGCGAGCGAACGGGCGAGGCTGCGGTTGTCGCGCAAGAGTTCGTCGGTTTGCAGAAGGTCGAGCAGGGCTTTGCGGCTGCGTTGGTATTCTTCCTTAATCATGCCGAAGATGACGGCGGCTTTTTCGGGCGATTCGCTCAAGCCGGCGTAGTTTTCGGCGAGGGTGATGTCGGTTTTCGCCATGACTTGTTCCATATTGGAGAGCATGGCTTGGAAGAATGGGTTGTGCTGCGCGTGTTCCTGCAAGGCGGCGAGGGTTTCGGGCTTGCCTTCGCACAGGCTTTCCACCGCGCTGCCGAAGCCGTACCACGCGGGCAGCATGAGGCGGTTTTGCATCCATGAGAACACCCACGGTATCGCGCGCAAATCCTGAATCCGCGCCAAGGTTTTGCGGCTGGCGGGGCGGCTGCCGAGGTTGAGGGTGGCGATTTCCTGTATGGGGCTGGTTTGCAGGAAATAGTCGATGAAGTCGGGGTGGGTAATCAGCTCGCGGTAGTATTTGAACGATACGTCCGACAACGCCTGCATGAGCGCGGGTTCGGGGTCTTTTTGATCGGGCAGCAGGCTGGCTTCGAGCGTCGCGGCGACGAGGGTTTCGAGGTTGCGCACGGCGTTGCCGGGGTCGGCGTATTTGGCGGTGATGACTTCGCCTTGCTCGGTAATGCGGATTTGTCCGGCCACGCTGCCTGCGGGTTGGGCGAGGATGGCTTGGTAAGACGGGCCGCCGCCGCGTCCGACGCTGCCGCCGCGGCCGTGGAAGAGGCGCATACGGACATCGTATTTTTTGAAGAGTTCGACCAAACCCAATTCCGCCTGATAGAGGCACCAAGAGCTGGTCACGTAGCCGCCGTCTTTGTTGGAATCGGAATAGCCGAGCATGATTTCTTGAATGTTGTCGCGGCTTTGCAGCAGGTCGCGGTACCATTCGTTGCTGAACATGGTTTCCATGACGGGGCAGGCGTTTTCGAGGGCTTCGATGGTTTCGAAGAGGGGGACGATGTTGATGCGGCTTTGCGGTTTGCCGTTTTCAACTGTCAACAGACCGCTTTCTTTAAGCAGCAGCGCGAGGGCGAGCAGGTCGCTGGGCTGTTCGCAGTTGGAGATGATGCTTTGGGTAACGGCGTTCTCGCCGAATTCGTCTTTGATGTTGCGCGCTTCGTTGAAAATCGCCATTTCGCGGCGGGTGTGTTCGCTGTAAGTGATGAACGGGCTGGACAGCGGCCGCTGGTGTTTCAGCTCGCGCAGCAGGACAGTTTGTTTTTCCGTTTCGGAAAGGCTGCCATAGTCTTCCAAACCGGCGTGTTTGAAGAGTTCGGCAACGACATCGGCGTGTTTTTCCGCGTGTTGGCGCAAGTCGAGCGGCATCATGTGGAAGCCGAACACGGACACGGAGCGGATCAGGTCGGCGAGCCTGCCTTCGCCCAAAAGCGCGCTGCCGTTGTCGCGCAGGGAGCGTTGCAGCTTGTGGAGGTCGTCTGAAAACTCTTGCGCGGAGGCGTAAGGCATCATGAAGCCGAATTTGCAGCCCATACCCAAGCCGAGCGAGCGGGCTTTGCCCATGACGCGCGCCATGATGTAGGCGATGGCGCGGCGGTACGGCTCTTCGGTGCGGGCGATTTCTTCGTCGGGCGATTCGTCCGACAACGCCATCACGTCGTCGTTGACTTTGACGCGGCGGACGGAAAGCGGCAACTCGCGGTAGAGTTTGTCGAGTTCGCCGCGGTAGAAACGGAACACCGCGTCGGCATGGCGTCCGAAAGCGAAACGCAGGGTTTCGGCGGAGACGAACGGATTACCGTCGCGGTCGCCACCTATCCAGCCGCCGATTTTTAAGATGTCGGGAACGTCAACATCAGGATAGGTCGTCTGAAACTCGCGTTCCATGCTGCGGTAGAGTTTGGGCAGCGCCTCGAAGAAACTCATCGGGAAGATGGATACGCCGTTGTTGATTTCATCGTTGACGCTGATTTTGTGGTGGCGCGTTTCGCTGGTCTGCCACAAGCCCAGCAAAATGGTGTCGATTTCGCGGCGCAACTCCGCCAGCGCGTCGGCATGGGTGCAGCGTTCGCGACGGGGCAAGAGGGCGCGGATGCGGCGGTTGAAGTTCAACACGGTTTGGCGTTGCACTTCGGTCGGGTGCGCGGTCAGAACGGCGGTAACATTAGTCGTATTTAATTGTTTTTGAACCGCCTTGCCGCCGATTTTCGCCGCTTTGAGTTTGCGTACCGTTTCCGCCAAGCTGCCTTCCGCGCCGCCGTGTCCCGCCTCTTCGTGGATTTGGCGGCGGCGTTCGTGGTGTACGTCTTCGGCGATGTTCAGAATTTGTGCGAACAGGCCGCAGGCAAGCGTCAGGTCGTGGGTTTGCTGTTCGTCCAGTTGCGGCAAAACCTTCTCAATCAAAGCCGCGCTGTCGTCCGAAGTGGACAACAGCTTGACCGTTTCCACCACCAACGGCGAGGCTTCTTCGTGCAGAAGTTTATACAAAGACTGTTTTAAAAATTCCGCGTCTGCTGCCAGAGCGGCGTCCTTGGGATTGTTCAGGATATGCAGTTGCATGATTTTCTCTCTTTATTTATCTTAAAAACAAACGTAAAACATTGTATAGCAGGTCGTCTGAAACCGCCATCGGAAAAGGTGTTGCAAAACGCCGAAACTTGATGTAATCCGCGTCCGCACAAGCCAAGCCGTTAATTGCTTAACAAAGCCGCCCGTGCATTTCAGTCCGATTATTCTGCCGTTTGTATCCGCAGCATAGTCCGAAGCGCAGAAATCCCGTAAAATATAGTGGATTAACTTTAAACCAGTACGGCGTTACCTCGCCTTGCCGTACTATCTGTAATGTCTGCGGCTTCGTCGCCTTGTCCTGATTTAAATTTAATCCACTATAAAAGCACAACAACCGCTAGCTTACCGTTTCATGATGAACCCAGCAAACCCACTCAATTTACCCGCCGAACTCCCCATCGCGCGCTACCGCTTCAGCTTCCTCCTAAACGAAAACCTATGCCTCCCACCCTACGCAGGCTCCACCCTGCGCGGCGTATTCGGACATGCCCTACGCAAAGCTGCCTGCATGACACGGCAAAAAGAATGCGGCGGCTGCTCCCTCCTGCAAACCTGCCCGTACAGCCGGATTTTTGCCACCCCGTCCAGCAGCCTCCTAAATAAAAGCCAGCACAAAAACCCCCCGCAACCCTACATCATCGAAGCATTTTCAGACGGCATCCGATACCATCCCGCCGACAGCCTTTACCAATTCGATATCGTATTGATCGGTCCGGTCAGGCAACAGCTTCCGCTCATTGCCTATGCCTTCGGTCAAGCCTTCAAGCGCGGCATAACAAAAAACAACACGACGGGCACATTGGAAGACATAGCTGTAGAGAACAACGGCTGTTGGCAATCCGTTTACCACAATAATCAAATCCAACCCCACACCGACGACATAACCCTGCCCGCATCCTATCCCGCCGATATAGAAATCACCTTCCAAACCCCCTTGCGCCTGCAGCAGCAAAACAGCGTATTAGGCATCAACCGCCTTACCGCCGAAATCCTGCTCAAACAACTGGTCAGGCGCACATCCACACTCGCCACCCTATACTGGCAGAGCTTGGAAGTCGATTACACAAGCCTGATGCAGGCCGCGGCACACATCAAAAGCAGCCATCAACTGCAATGGCTGGACTGGAGCCGCTACTCAAACCGCCAGCAACAGCAAATCAACTTGGGCGGAGCCGTAGGCACTTGGCAATTTCAAGACTTACCGCTACCATTCAGCCAGTTGCTCCACATCGGACAATGGCTGCACATAGGCAAAGAAACCGTATTCGGCTACGGACGTTACAAGATAAAAGAGGTTAATCCATGTTTAACTTTGTAAACCTTAAGAGTATTGGAAACCACATTTTCAACTCATTGACTTTAAAAGGAGAAATGCAGACCTGCAATTAAAAACGAAGCCCCATCACTAGGGGATTAAGACCTTATGTCCACCTTTTTTAACATTAGAGTTACCGCATTAAAAACGAAGCCCCATCACTAGGGGATTAAGACTTCATTAAGATGCGCGGGTCAATACCCAGTGAATATTAAAAACGAAGCCCCATCACTAGGGGATTAAGACAGTTTCTCGATTTCGTCCGCGCGCAACCGTGTATTAAAAACGAAGCCCCATCACTAGGGGATTAAGACGAATAAACTGGGCTAGATCTTTCCGTAGTCCAATATATTAAAAACGAAGCCCCATCACTAGGGGATTAAGACGCCAAATCTATTTGGCTGTTTAGCGATGTTTCCATTAAAAACGAAGCCCCATCACTAGGGGATTAAGACTTATGGGCGTTTTGCGCTTGTACTGCCTTGTTCATTAAAAACGAAGCCCCATCACTAGGGGATTAAGACTGCCTGTCTATTTCATTTTACGCTGATGATGAGATTAAAAACGAAGCCCCATCACTAGGGGATTAAGACCCATCGGAACGAATTTTTCGTCCATGTACTATTAAAAACGAAGCCCCATCACTAGGGGATTAAGACCTTGATAGCCGTCTTTAGTTTTTCGCATGAATTAAAAACGAAGCCCCATCACTAGGGGATTAAGACTAATGTTAGGTGAATCTATTCGTTCTTCAGATGAGATTAAAAACGAAGCCCCATCACTAGGGGATTAAGACTGTGCCAGTTTCTTTGATGTACAGTTTCATTTTTATTAAAAACGAAGCCCCATCACTAGGGGATTAAGACAGTGCCTTAATGTGTTTATGAAGTTTCGGATAAATTAAAAACGAAGCCCCATCACTAGGGGATTAAGACACCAACACTAAGAATGATAAGCAATTAACGAATGATTAAAAACGAAGCCCCATCACTAGGGGATTAAGACGACTTAAAGTTCTCAGCCTTAAGAGTACCATTGCATTAAAAACGAAGCCCCATCACTAGGGGATTAAGACTAACAGATTGACATTGTTGTTTAGTCATTTTAGATTAAAAACGAAGCCCCATCACTAGGGGATTAAGACTTGTAGAGCGTCTGGTGTTCATAGTCGACAACATTAAAAACGAAGCCCCATCACTAGGGGATTAAGACATAATATGATTTCCTTTTTGTAAAAATAAAAATATTAAAAACGAAGCCCCATCACTAGGGGATTAAGACGCAGATTCAGGATTTAACTTGCTGAGTTTATCAATTAAAAACGAAGCCCCATCACTAGGGGATTAAGACATCTGAAGGCATTTCAAGTGATGGCTCATCAGAATTAAAAACGAAGCCCCATCACTAGGGGATTAAGACGAATGGCGCTTTGCAAAAAGCCTTCCCAGAGTTGATTAAAAACGAAGCCCCATCACTAGGGGATTAAGACGCCTTGTTAGGACGTACAGGGGCTACCTCTTGCATTAAAAACGAAGCCCCATCACTAGGGGATTAAGACGTCTGAAACTGCACGTCTGCGTCCACCTGTAAATTAAAAACGAAGCCCCATCACTAGGGGATTAAGACGAATCACAAAGAGATGGGATTAAGAAGAATTTGAATTAAAAACGAAGCCCCATCACTAGGGGATTAAGACCCCAGAAACCTTCTCGGCTTCCTCGAGGGATACCATTAAAAACGAAGCCCCATCACTAGGGGATTAAGACCTCTATCCATTTTTGCTTGTAAAATAGTGATGTCATTAAAAACAAAGCCTCATCACTAGGGAATGAAAGTTTCAGACGACCTTGTGTGATTGGAGGTCGTCTGAAAGTTTGAAAATGACTGTTTTGTCAGCCTGTCCGAAATTCGATGGATGGGCATTATTTTGTGTCTTTGGTTATGTCGGATGCTGTCGGTATGGGTATTATTTGTAAGTCCATGCCGCTCCAGACGATGCCTTCGGGCAGGGGGCGTTTGCCAAAATGGATTATGGGTGTGTGTTCGGATAAGACGTATATCCTTAAGTTGTCTTCTTTGGAGTGTATTTGTTGAATCAGGTCTTGATAACAGGCCTGGTAATCGGTTTCGTTGCCTTTGAGCAGGAAAACGCTGTTTTGCAGGGGGAGGGCGTGGTTGCACAGGATGCGGTAAATTTTTTGCAGGCGTTTGGGACAGCTGATGTCGTATGCAATCAGCCATTTCATTGTATCTGTCCCCAGTGTGTTTCAGTATAGTCAAAATCAGCCGGATCTTGTCTGCCGTGATGGCACAACTCTGCCAGTAGCCGACGTGATGCTTGGATAAGTTCGGGTTGTATATACTGTAGGAAGTGCTCGATTTCACTATAAAATCGGATTCGGGCCGCTTTGCCCATTAGGCAGGCTTCTTGTTTTTGGGTAAAGTCCTCGGGACGGAGTATTTTTTGATGAAAACATTCTGCTGCCCATTGGTCGTATTTGGGGCGCAGTGGTTCGAGCAGGTCTGATGCTAGGGATTCTCGGCTATGGGTGATGGTATGGAAAAATCCGACAAACGGATCTAAACCGATCAGGTAAATACGGCGGACAATTTCGAAATGGAGCAGGGTGTAGCCGAGTGAGAGTACCGTATTGAAAGGATCTCGAGGGGGTCTCCTGTTTCTGCCTTTGAAGTTGAGTGAGGCGGGCAGGATGTGTTGCCAGGCGGTAAAGTAATGTGCGGAAGCAGCCCCTTCATAGCCGCGAAGGCTGTCTAAATCAGGGCAGTCGGCAATATTTGTCAGTATGTTTTGCAAGGTTTCCGCATGTGGATGCAGGTGGGGATTTTTTTCGGCGGCTTGTTGCACTATGGAAAACTGGTTGTTTACTTTGCCGTGTATCCAATATTTTGCTTGTGCGAGGCAAAATGTTTGATCTTGGGTTGCGCCGAATTGTGCCGCCCTGCGTTTGGCATCAACCTGCAAATTGGGCATCATCAATACGGGTTCTTTTTTTCGGCCGTTTAATACTAATAAGCCGATACCGTGTTGTCCTAATCTACCCAATACGGAAGCTGACAGCTGTAAATCTCCATGAATACATATTCTTTCAAGCAAGCGGATAGGGACTGTCCCCAGCTTTTCAGCAGTATTGCTGTCGTAAAAAATGAGTGCTTCGCTGTCAACTTTAAGTTGAAGGTTGCGTTTGTCTATAAATAAGGTAGTCATTTTTTTCTTGTCCTATATTGTTAAATGATAAGAAATGGTTGGTAAGATAAGCGTGTGGCAGTGCCGTACATTTTGCTGTAATCCGCTGCAGGCATTTTGAACGTCAGGATTTTGTCTGGGTTTCGAATGATTTTATTGATTGCTATACAAAGATTTTGATACTCGCTTGAGGTCAGCCAGCATTCGTAAAGTGATTTCTGATGCCCGATAGTATAGGCTTTCAGAATTTTTCGGATTTGATATTGCCGACGGCAGTTGCTTATGTCGTAAGCAAAGACGTAATGCGTTCGTTTACTCATGTGATATTTCCCCTTTGACTGTATTTTATCGTGCTTTTATGGAAAAACAAATTTGTACTTGATGTGGGGAGTCGGGCTTGTCGGGATAATACGTTTCATCGAAAGTACGGCAAGAAATGCTGTTAGACGGATAAAGTTGAGAGGTTGATAGATTATTGAACCGGCAGGGATATTTTAAGCCGGAAATAGTCGGACTTGATGCCGAAAATAGATTGGTGCCGTATTTGAAGGTAGATAAGAATACTTGTTTTATTGGTTGTGTTTAGAAAGGATAAAAGATATGTGGGATGTTCTTTGGAAGGCTGTTGCAGCGGTGGTTGTGGAGAAGGTGGCTGAAGTGATTAAGGAGGCGTTGGAGAGTTAGTTGTTTTTAGGGTGTCGATAATGGTTCGAATCTGTTATCGACATTGCATATTAGTTAGAGTACGAAATTCCTGTCGTTTGTGTTGTAAATTTATGGGCAAGGCTAATTTCCGCAGGGCAGAATATGATTTGTTTTTATGTAGATGATGATTCGTTATTTGGGGTATGAAATTGGATAAAAAGAAGATTTTGGTTGCCGTTACGGGAATGTCGCCACAAATTATCACGGAAACACTATTTGCGCTCTATCGGCAGAAAAGCTGGATTCCTAATGAAGTTTGGGTGTTGACGACTTCAATCGGCAAAAGGCAGATTTTTGATAATCTTTTGGGAAAACATGGTTTTTTCCATCGTTTGTGCGAGGAATATGCTCTGCCTGACATTCGTTTTGATGAAGATACTGTTCAGGTCATTACCGATAAATCGAATGTTCCTTTGGCAGATATCCGTACTCCTGAAGAGAATGATTGGGCCGCCGATCAAATCGTCCGGTTTATTTATCATTTATGCAGCCATGAAGAAACGGAATTGCATGTATCGATTGCAGGCGGTAGGAAATCAATGGGGTTTTATATCGGCTATGCGTTGTCTTTGTTTGGCAGAAGCCAAGACCGTTTATCGCATGTTTTGGTGGAGGAAGCTTTCGAACAACATCCTGAGTTTTATTATCCGAATAAAGATGACCGGTTTCTAAATACGAAATTGGGAATGAGGAATGCTGCTGAAGCTAAAGTGATGTTGGCAGATATTCCGTTTGTACGGATGCGTGAAAATTTATCTGCGCCGCTGTTGAAAGATGATTGGAATTACTTAGAAGCGGTTGAGCTGACGCAACGCGATCTTTTGCAGTTTGATTTGGAAATTAATGTTGCGGAGCGCACTATTTGTTGCGGAGGTGCTGAATTTCAGCTGGCTCATCAAGATTTTGCCATTTATGCGGCTTTCGCTCATTTTAAAAAACATCAGCCAAAGCGTTGTTTGCATTTAACGGGTCGGGCTAAACAAGATGATATGGATTTTGCGGAAGAGGTATTAAATTTTTTAGTGAAGGTAAAGCCGAAATTGCGTTCGGAATCTGCTGAAGCTAAAGCGGAAGTTGAACGGCAGTTAAAAAAATTCCAATCTGATAAAAGAATTGTCCAAGAAGTCAGTTCGCGTTTGAAAAAGAGGTTTGAAGACAAACTGCAAGGACGCGCAGCGTTGTTTTTTATTGAAAGTATAGGCGAATATAATCATAAGTCTTACCGGTTGGCGACGGATGAGAATCTGATTCGTTTTGTTTGAGTTAAGTTAAATATAAAATATGATTTATTTTGTATCACGCCATCAAGGCGCAGTTGAGTGGATTCAGCATCAAACCGAGTGGAGGGTTGATTGCTTCCTGCCGCATTTGGATACGGCAAAGGTAGAGGCCGGTGATGTGGTATTGGGAACGTTGCCTTTGCACTTGGCGGCAGAGGTATGTGTGAAGGGTGCGGCTTTTTATTTTCTGCAACTGCCGCAGAAATTACAGTTGCGGGGTTCGGAATATTCTGCCGATGAAATGAACAGAATGGGCGCATGTCTGCGTCGTTTTGATGTTCGGGCGTGGGATTGATTGTATATATGAAAAAATGAAAGGAATAATAAGGATGAAAAAGTTTGATGTACATGTATGCTTGGTATCGGATCAAGCGTTACCGAATTTTATTCCGGTTTTGGCGGAAGATTTTCGCCCTCAAGAGGTTATTTTATTGGCTACGGAACCAATGAAAAAAAAGGCGGAAACGTTGGCCGAAGTGATGAAAAACCGTTGCTGTGTTAAGGTTCAAATATTTGATTTACATGATGAATATGATATCCAGAGTGTACGTGAAGAGATTTTCAACCTGCTCTTAAACATTGATAAACAAAAAGTAGCTTTGAATGTTACAGGCGGCACCAAATTAATGGCAATCGGGGCTTATGGCATGTTTCGTGATGAAGGTTATCCCGTATTTTATTTTACAGCTAAGGATAATCGGATTTTACTTTTAGAAAATAATGAGCAGTTTGTATTACAGCCTTCAAAAATAAAAATTGAGGATTATTTGCAGTTATACGGCTATCCTGTTCGAAAAGGTTATAAGATTAACCGTCAGGCTCAACGGAATCTGCCTGAGTTATGGGAAAAATTGGTAAAAGGAATCAATAATTTTGCAAAAGGTTTGACTGCATTGAATTATGTTATTTCCCATTCAAACGATTTAACAACAGACATGCCAAAAGTAGAAAATCAGCATCAACAAAATTTCAATTACTTATTACATCTTTTGGAAGATAATGAATTGCTATCCCAACAAAACGGCAAATTACATTTTCCAGATTTAGAGACTAAGAAGTATGTTGCTGGAGGTTGGTTTGAAGATTATGTATTTGATGTCATCCGCAAAATTCCAGGGGTTCAAGATGTTGCTTTAAATGTACAGATTGAAAATTCAGATGAAAATACTAATCAACATAATGAATTAGATGTAGTAGTGTTAGCCAATAATGTTTTGCATGTACTGGAATGTAAAACTGCTAATTTTTCAAGCAATAAAAAAGAAGCTGATAACGCCCTTTATAAACTGGAAACGCTAAAAAAATTAGGGGGACTGAAAACGCGGGCTGCTCTAATTTCTTACCGTGAAACTGGTGAACCTGGTGATATCAATCCAATACGAGACAGGGCTAAAGGCGCTCAGATTGAATTGATAGAACGCAAAGATTTACCAGGATTGCAGAAGCTATTGACCAATTGGGTGAAGAATGAAAATAGAATAGAAAAACTTGTTTTTTAAGCGGTTCAAAAGACTTTTTGAGCATGGAAGCCCGATGATTGCATACATCGGGCTGATTTTTTTTACAACGTTTTTCTGTTTCAACTAAAAGAATAGTTTAATAAATTACTCAATCGGAGTTGTTCTTGGGACTGTCCTCGTTATTTAGGGCAGTCCCTTTATTTAATTTCTTATGTTTTGTTGAAAATATCAACCACAATATCGGCAATCCAATATATCTTTGCGGATGTCGTTCAGCAGGAAAGCTGCGGTGTCTTCGTGTTCCGTCTGTACGAAAACGAAGAGTCGGGCGATGATTTTGCCGATAAAGACTTTTTGCAAGGCGCAGGCGTCGGTCAGTGTGTGTTCCTGCAGGAAGCTGCGGATGTCTTCGGGC
>ENA-OWMY01000437-OWMY01000437.1-metagenome-genome-assembly--contig:-NODE-437-length-12821-cov-10.122748_pt1 | contig 12821 bp, 15 predicted proteins | sample MGYA00245358_ERZ651122 | MGnify/ENA primary metagenome ERZ651122 (study PRJEB26857, sample SAMEA4031752) | metagenome | biome: human; feature: oral; material: saliva | place: Philippines | collected 2014...
AAAATAATACTAAATTAATAATAAAATCAAATTTTTTTCTACTTAAAAGCGGATATAAGAAATATAAAAGATAAAGAACAAGAGCAAACTTATGAAAACAGAAAGCCAATAGCATACTGATACTATAGCATATAAAATTTCTATTTTTTAAAAATTCAATAGAGTTTAGAAATATGACTAATAAAAAAGTATGCCTTAATGTTTCTATCTGTAGATGCATAGCATTCATTGAAATACAAATTAATAACGATACTATAGGATATGGCGAATACTTTCTAAAAAAGAAGAAAAAACCTATTGATTGGAGTAATGTTATAAAAAAGACAAATGAGAAATAATTAAAATCAAAATATCTAAATAAATCGACCAGTATAGAATATCCTACTTCGAATGTATCATGTTCATTATATTGATAATTCGCATAATAATTAATAACATCCCAACCAACAAACCCTCTAAAGCCAAAGAAGAACAAGTAAATAAAAAAAACAAAAGGATAGAGTAGCTTATTTACTCTACCTTCTGTGTAAACCTCTGTGAAACAACAAAAAATTAATAAGGTAAAAAAAACATAATATGGAAGCATAAATTAATCTTCATATATTGCTTGAAGCATTTTATAGTCAATAGGAGTTGTCACTTTAATATTAGTCGTATCACCTAATACTAGGTGTAACGGATAACCGTAATGGTGCATCATTGAAGCACTATCAATAAAATCTAATCTAGAATCTTGAATAGCTTTAGTATGCGCATCCAAAATATTCTTTAATAAAAAAGACTGAGGTGCTTTAGCCATAACACATTTCTTGCGATCTAGAATATTAATTATTTTATTATCATCTTCTCTAATCTCAACTACAGTCTCTATTGCTTGCGAATACGTTATTGCACTACCTTTTGATTTAACCATAGCAATATTATCGCAAATAAGCTTCTCATCAATTAATGGGCGAACACCATCATGAATTAATACCACATCATTCTTACTATTTGAATACTTACTAGCTTCTAGTAATCCAAAATATTGGGATTGTTGAGGATTAATACCACCAGGAATAACTTTTACAACTTTAGTAATATTATTATTAGCTATCGCCTGACTAAGATAATCTACCCATGATTCTAAACAAACACAGATAATCTTGTCGATATCACTCGAACGCTCAAATACATCCAATGTATGAATAATGATCTCTTTATTTCTAACTTTTAGAAATTGTTTAGGAATATCTTTATTCCCCATTCTCTGCCCAGTTCCGCCTGCAAAAATTATCGCAATGTTCATTATTTTTCCCCCTTCAAATAATAAATACCCTTATAATTCAGATATGAATTTTCTGTATCAATAAATACTGTCTTATGTTTAGGTTTTCTAGAATTTTTATCTGGTAAAGACATATAATCTCCAAAGCAAGATTTTAAATACTGATCATAACCTGTGGGTACAGGGAAAAAACTATCTTCAAATTTAACATCAATCGTTTTATCAAAAATAGATAAATCATGATATCGGAATAATGCCTTAACGTTTGTAACTAACTCTACCATTTTTGTTGTTTTATCAGTCTTATTAATAATCATCAATTTTTCAAAAAATTTAGCAATTCTATATTTAAATACTCGACCTGGTACACTAGCTAAAATTACTAATGTTAAAAAATACATAAATTTCCCTTGATTTCTTGCAGGTCTCTGAACAATAAATAAATCGTATAGAATTGCACTAATAGTTTGTTTAAATCTCCCCAATTTACTAGATGCGACATAATCCATAGGCATAATATCTAAATAGAAGCCATGCATTATATCTTCATCTTTTGAGTGCTCGTTAATGAATGTTGTTCTGAGGTCATGTAATCCAATACACGTAAAATGGTAGTTTTCTTTTGATGTTGTTTGAGCCAAAGCATAATGAGGATTCACATTATTATTTTTAAACAATTCTATAAATTTTTCATAATCCTCCCTTGGCATAAAAACATCAATGTCATCATCCCATGGAATAATTCCCTCCTCTCGTATAGCTCCAATCATAGAGCCACCAGCAAGCCAATATTTTAAATTATGCTTTTTGCAAAAAGAATCATAAAACTTCAATAATTCTAATAATTTCTCTTGTACTACCCTAAGTTCTTGATAACTCGCATCTTCGATATTAAATAACTGCATACTACACACCTTCTTCAACAAGATAAGACACAAGTTCTTTCATAGACTGCTCAATTGTAATTTTAGGGATAAATCCTAGCCTATAAAACTTATCAGAATTTAAAACCCTTTTTGAGGTGATATATTTCTTATTAATCTTACTATCAATATTAAAGCATACCTTAATCTTATTCTTGGCTATTACGTTAGCTGAATATTCAGCAAGTTTTCTAATGGTATCAACCCCTCCAAAATTACTACTATTTATTACATTAATAGCTTCACCATTAAGATTTGAGAATAAAACATAAAAAATTCCTTCAAGTAAATCAGCAATATGAATAAATGCTAACTTCTGAGAACCATCAGTATTTAACTCTATATCAGAATTATAAATAACAGACTTTGCAAATTGGTTAAATACTCTATTATCATCAACATTAACTCCTGGACCAATAACCTGGACTAATCTTAATGAAACAACATTTACATCAAATTCTTTACTATACAAATAGCAGTAATGCTCAGCCATTCTCTTAGATACGGGATAAGAGCTGCGTTCTTTATATAAATCTAAATGGCATAAAAATTCTTCTTTTTGTGGTGTAGTATAATCATCAGTATCTCCATAAATTTCCATTGTAGAAAAGTTTAATAATTTCTTTACATTATTAACCCGAGATAGCTCTAAAACTTTCTTTATACCAAAAACTATGCTATCAGCAGTTTCAACTGGATAATCCACAAAATATTTGGATTGAGTTGGTGCAGCCAAATGAAAAATATAATCAATATTCAAATTCTCAAGTTCTAGATCTTCAACAGGCTTCTCAAGAATTTGAATAAAATCAGAGTAGTCACTATTACCTTTGAGCAAAGACAATTTTGATTTATCTCTAACATTGAGAATTAGCTTAATGTTATAGTCAAATTTTTCATTTAGATATAAAAACAAATTAGCTAGCATTGCCCCAATAAATCCTGAAGCACCTGTAATCATTACGGTTGATTCTTTTAGTTCTGAAATATTAATTTTATCTCCATTAATTAAATTTTCAGAAACAGAATCCAAGAGATTCATGACTAGTTTATTCATTTCTTACCCTTATAATATTCTTTAGTTAATATAAATAAAATTGACAAAATAAAACCTATTAAAAAAGCGGCTAAAATAATTAATAATGTTTTAGGCTTATCTTTAACCACAGGATAATCCGGTGAACTTAAATAATAATACGCCTTTACATTTTCAACCGAATCTAATTGAGGGACTAATTTAGTTAGCTTACTCAACTGTCTCTCCGTACTATAATAATTTGTTGGGTAAACAACGGGGTTATTTTTAGCAATATCTAATTGAGCTTGCAGGTATTTTTCACCAAGCATAAATAAATATGTACCGTCTGCTAATTTAGAATCAGAGATATTTAAACGAGCATCTCCTAACATATATTCTGGTACAGAAATATTATTATTTCCTCTTGAGAAATCTTTAATTCCTGCTTTTTTCGCAATATCTAACGCATTTGTTAAATTTTCAACCTGAACCTTTTTTGCTTCAGTTAGATTCTCTTCAATTTGTTCTTTAGTAAATTTCAGTGCATCTAAACGAAGGTTAAATCCTAGTTTAAACTCTTGGTTTATTTGGTTAAGGATATATTTGTTCACAAAACTCACATACTCAGTTAATACAGATTGCGTATCTTTTGGCGTTTCTGCTGAGAAGGTGAGTTTTAAACCAATTTTATCTAATTCGGTTAAGTCTTTTTTCTTAGGATCAACTTCGTGAACAATAAGATATTTAGAAACTGTTTCTTCAATATATTTTCTTTTTTGTTCTTCCGTCATTTCTTTGGTGTAATTTTTTACCCATTCAGATTGCTCTAAGAACTGACGTTTTAAATCATTAGAAAGTAAGAAATGTTTGAATTGTCCGTAAAGAGAATCAGATAATTTCCCAGCTGAAAAATCACCATCACCAATAATACGAGCATATTCTGCACGAGCTGGCAATAATGTACCTAAATCAGTAGTTCGTGGTGCAACAATAATTGCGGTTGACGTCCACTGTTCTTTAGCCGTAAATGCATACACACCAGCAACCAACGTACACACAAATGCAGAAAGCACAATCCAGAATTTTTTCATCCACAATACTCGTAGAAGCTCAATTAAATCAATCTCATCATTTCTTTGAGAAGAAACCTCAGCCATAAACCCACCTTAAAACAAAAAATAACTTATAAATTTTTTTTATTATAGCTAACTTTCCATACTTTATAGAAAAAATTTACTAAAATTTACACTTTTTTATGATCTTGCTCAAACCCTCAGATTGGGGGATAATGCACCACTATTTGTTTTTGTTATAAGGCTAATATGAGCGATATCCAAATTCCTCTCATCTTTACAGATGCTGCAGCAAGAAAGGTGAAGAGTTTAATTGAAGGGGAAGATAATCCCAATCTCCGTTTACGTGTCTATATCACAGGTGGGGGCTGCAGCGGATTCCAATATGGTTTTACCTTTGATGATCAAGTTAATGATGGAGATTTAACCATTGAAAACCAAAATGTCGGTTTAGTGGTGGATCCAATGAGTTTACAATATTTGATCGGTGGTACAGTCGATTACACCGAAGGGCTAGATGGTTCACGTTTTGTAGTGCAGAATCCGAATGCAAGTTCAACCTGTGGCTGTGGTTCTTCTTTTAGCATTTAAATTTGCATTTTATTGGTAAAAATTGACCGCTTGAGTGGGGTAACTTCAAATAATTCGAGATTTATCCCAGAATATGATAAAAATGCCTCTCTTTATCCAATAAAGAGAGGCATTTTTTACAACCATCCTTTCCGTTTAAAATACAAATATGGAGAAGCTGCAGCAACAATCATCAAGCAAATCGCCATTGGATAACCATATTTGAAATGAAGCTCTGGCATAAACTCAAAGTTCATTCCGTAAGTAGATGCCACCAGTGTTGCAGGGAGGAACATCACAGAAACTACCGAGAAGAATTTCATAATACGGTTCTGTTCAATATTGATGAAACCCATTGCCGCCTGCATTAAGAAGTTCACTTTTTGGAACAACGATTCATTGTGCGGTTGGAGTGATTCAATATCTCGCATAATATCACGTGCTTGTTCTAGCTGGTTGTTTGGCAAACGTGTTTTACGCAACAAAAAGCTCAACGCACGTTGCGTATCCATCAAGCACAAACGCACTTTTGAACTCACATCTTCCAATTCAGTAAGATCTGAAAGAGCTTCATTTAAGCTATCACCTTCTTGTTTGCCATCCAAAATCACGTGGCTCATATTTTCTAAATCAGCATAAACCGTTTCGATTACATCCGCCAACTGTTCGATTTTGGTCTCGAACAGGTCTAGCAATAATTCATAAGCATTGCTATCAAGCAATTTCATTCGGCGCGAACGCATACGATATAAGCGGAATGCTGGCAAATCACGCTCACGCAGCGTAAACAAGCGTCCATCGCGAATAGTAAATGCGACCGTTGAAATATCGGCGTAATCGTCGTCATCTAAGCAGTAAAAAAAGGAATGAAGGTGTAAACCGTCTTCATCTTCGAAAAAGCGAGCAGAAGCTTCTAAATCTTCTAACTCGTGCTCTTCTGCGAGTGTTTGGTCTAAGCCGAGTTTTAATACACTACGTTCATCATCGCTTGGATCAATTAAGTCAATCCAAATCGCATCATTTAATTGGTCGCGAGAGGTTTCGTCAAGACCTACGAGGCGTGCGTGGTCTAATGCAAAAGCACGAATCATTTTTCATGTCTCCGAGTTAGGAGGTGATGAACAAAATGAACAAAGGGAAAGATACTAAACGAAAGTTACCGACTTTGTCGGCAACCTGAGGTTGGACAAGACGGGTAATCAATAAAAATCTGAAAAGTATCGACTATGACTGTCCAAAATGTAATCCTCAAGTAAAAATAGCGGTGCGAATACTACCTATCTTGTACGAAATAGTCAAGTTTTGTGGCGTTTTATTCAACAAAATTTGAGGATTGTCATACTTCCCATTTATTCATTTTGGGGGAGATTTCTTTTTTATGATTTCAGCGTATAATGAACTCTCACTATTTCAACACTTTATTAACAAAAGAGGATTTTAATATGGGTGGAATTAGCATTTGGCAATTACTGATCGTGGTCGCAATCATTGTGTTACTTTTCGGTACAAAAAAATTACGCACTTTAGGTCAAGACTTGGGTGAATCCGTGAAAGGCTTCAAAAAAGCGATAGCAGATGAGAAACCTCAAGATGCAGCTTTCGATAAAGTCGAAGCAAAATCAAGCAACGCTGAACAACAAAAAACAACCGAAAAAGAGCAGGCATAACCCGTGTTTGATATTGGTTTTTCCGAACTATTACTCGTGTTAATTGTGGGCTTAGTCGTGCTAGGCCCACAACGTTTGCCAATTGCGATCCGCACCGTGATGGGGTGGGTACGAACTATTCGTGGCTTGGCGGCAAACGTGCAAAACGAACTGGCTCAAGAACTTAAGCTACAAGAGCTTAAAGACAGCATTAAAAAAGCAGAGGAATTAAATTTAAGTTCGCTTTCACCAGAATTAAGCAAAACCGTTGCAGAACTTAAACAATCTGCCGATAAAATGCAGCAGGATTTAAATACCACCAAAGGTGAAATTACTAAATTAACCGATGAACAAGTGGTAGAAATTCAGGCGAAAATCGAAACCGAGAGTAAGCTCAAAGACGTAGAACAAGCGGTCGAAAATGTGCAAGAAAACGCAAAAGCGCAAAACGCTGAAGAAAATCCACCGCTTACCACCGAAGAAAAAACGGTGACAACCGCAGAAGATGCGGAACAAGCAGAGTTAGACGAAGCCCTGCTTGCTGAAAAACTCTCGATTTATTATCCACCAGATGATGACGAGCCTCCACCGCAAGCACTTCAAAAAGACAAGGAGAAAGAGAATGCAAGAAGCTGATCAATCTCAACCGCTTATCGCTCATCTGATTGAACTACGCAACCGCTTACTACGTAGCTTGGTATTTGTATTAGTAGTTTTCTGTACGTTAGTGTATTGGGCGAATGACATCTACACCTTGTTGGCAACACCGCTGACCAGCAACTTGCCAGCAGGGGCAACGATGATTGCGACCAACGTGGCAACGCCATTTTTTACCCCGATTAAGCTCACAATTGTCACGGCGATTTTCCTTTCAGTACCTTATATTTTGTACCAAATTTGGGCATTCGTTGCCCCCGCATTATATAAACACGAAAAACGCCTGATCTACCCTCTGTTAGTTTCAAGCACCTTGCTGTTCTACTGTGGCGTGGCATTTGCTTACTATGTGGTGTTCCCAATCGTGTTCGGTTTTTTAACCAGCACCACACCTGAAGGGGTGCAAATGGCAACCGACATCAGTAGCTACTTAGACTTCGTTCTCACAATCTTCTTGGCATTTGGTATCTGCTTTGAGGTCCCTGTGGCGATTATTTTGCTCTGCTGGGCAGGCATTACCACCCCAGAAGACTTGCGTGAAAAACGCCCATATATCATCGTGGCAGCTTTCATCATCGGGATGTTACTTACTCCACCCGATATTTTCTCACAAACACTCTTGGCTGTGCCAATGTGCTTGTTGTTTGAAGTTGGCGTGATTTGTGCCAGATTCTACAAACCACGAGAAGAAGAAACCACGAGCGAAGAAAACGCTTAATCTTAGCCCGCGAAAGCGGGTTAATTTTTACTACTTGTTTGAATAATTTAGTTATTTCTTCGGTAATTACTTCTGCCAAATCTCCCCTACCCCTCTTTGCTAAAGAGGGGTTCAGATCACAGAAAATTAAATTACTGAGCCTACACTTCAACATCATTAGATTAGCCATATTATCTTACCTGCTAAAGGATATTCCCCTCTTTAGCAAAGAGGGGTAGGGGAGATTTGGCAGAAGTAATTAGCGAAGAAATTAAGTTACAAGAAAAGGACAAAAAATGACCCAATACCTCAACACCGTATTCCCGCAACGTCGTATGCGTCGCTTACGTAAACACGATTTCAGTCGTCGTTTAGTGGCAGAAAACCAACTTACCGCCAACGATTTAATCTATCCTGTTTTCGTCATTGAAGGCGAAAATCATCGTGAAGCAGTACCTTCAATGCCAGGTGTAGAACGCTTAACCATCGACCAACTTTTAATTGAAGCAGGCTTACTCGTGAAATATGGCGTACCAATGATCGCACTTTTCCCTGTGGTAGGCGAAGCGAAAAAATCACTAATGGCAGAAGAAGCCTACAACCCAGAAGGCTTGGCACAACGTGCCGTACGTGCGTTAAAAGCAGCATACCCAGAACTAGGCGTGATGACCGATGTGGCACTCGATCCATTTACCACTCACGGGCAAGACGGCATTATCGATGAAGAAGGCTATGTGTTAAACGACATCACCACCGAAATCCTCGTTAAGCAAGCCCTTTCACACGCTGAAGCGGGTGCTGATGTGGTTGCGCCAAGCGATATGATGGACGGCCGCATCGGTGCTATTCGTGAAGCGTTGGAGGCGAACGGCTTTATCAACACCCAAATTATGGCGTATTCCGCAAAATATGCTTCTAACTACTACGGACCTTTCCGCGATGCGGTGGGTTCTGCGGGCAACCTCAAAGGCGGTAATAAATTTACTTACCAAGTTGATCCAGCGAATGCTAATGAAGGCTTGCACGAAGTGGCAATGGACATTCAAGAAGGAGCAGATATGGTGATGGTAAAACCAGGGATGCCTTATTTGGATATGGTGTGGCGTGTGAAAGAAACTTTCGGCGTACCAACTTTTGCTTACCAAGTTTCGGGTGAATATGCGATGCATATGGTAGCAATTCAAAACGGCTGGTTGAAAGAACGCGAATGTATTATAGAAGGATTACTCTGCTTTAAACGTGCTGGAGCAGACGGGATTTTGACCTACTTTGCTAAACAGGTAGCAGAGTGGTTATATCACGATAATCATAAATAAAAACGGAGGGTAAATGCCCTCTTTTTTATCTCACCGCCATTTGGAATAACACCACTTCTGCTTGACAGCTAAATTCAATCCACATCTGCATTAAAAAGCTATCTTCAAGCGGTTGGATTTCTGACTTCATTTGACAAGCCTCTGTTTCCACCGATTTTGCTTTTTGCGTGAAAAATTCGACCGCTTGTTGGGCTTGTGCTTCGCTATTATAAACAGCCTCAAAAGCAATTTGGCGATCGGCGTTGTCTAGCATTGAATCGCCTTTTAATTTACACATATTGCGGGCTTCGTCTGCTTTTTGTTGGAGCGTTTTTGACATTTTAAATTCCTCAATCAATAAAAACAAATGCCATTATGGTACGCTTAAATAAGAAATGAGGCAAAAAGATTAGAGAATAAATTAAATAAACAATAATGTAGATAGGCAAATTTTAGGTATAAAAAAAGCACCTCAAGGTGCTATTATTTATTTTCTATTGTAAGAAATGGAGCGGGAAACGAGGCTCGAACTCGCGACCCCGACCTTGGCAAGGTCGTGCTCTACCAACTGAGCTATTCCCGCATTTAAGTTGCTTTAAAATGGTGCCCGAGGCCAGACTTGAACTGGCACGCCCCGAAAGGCGAGGGATTTTAAATCCCTTGCGTCTACCGATTCCGCCACTCGGGCAACTTTTCATTGCATCATTCAGTAAAACTGAATAACGAGGTGCATTATAGAGAATCTTAAAATTAAGTCAAACATATTTTTAAAAACATCTTTAACATTGCACAAATTAAGTTCAAAATAAGCATTTTTTAGACAAAAATACCCTTTTACTCTCTCGCACCTCAAAAAATTAGATTTCTTTTGTCGCAATATCTAACACATCTGCAAAATTTGACGTCACAAATGTTGGATTTGCCTGCTCAATTGGCACATTATAGTTGTAGCCGTAAGTTAAACCAACCACATCACAACCTGCTCTTGTTGAGGCAATCACATCATTTTCAGAATCTCCCACAAAAAGCAATTCACTTGGCTGAATGCCGAATTTCTCACAAATAAACCACATCGGATCTGGATTTGGCTTAATTTTCGGCAATGATTGCCCGCCCAAGGTTTCACTAAAGAGTGAATAAATCCCAAATGCACTTAACACAGGCTCAACCAAATGGGTTGGTTTGTTGGTAATCACTACCAGCGTAAACCCTTTAGCTTTCAAGGCTTCCAGCGTTTCTTTAACATTAGGATAGAGCGTGCTCTCTTCACACACATAAATGGCATAAAACTTATCAAAGCTCGCACGCATACTGGTCAATTGCATTGCATCAAACAGTTTGCCCGTGTAATTTACCGCATTTTGGAAGAAAATATCTGCGCCTTTACCCACCCAGCTGAGCACTTTTTCCTGCGTGACCGTTGGCAAACCGTGCTCTAAGAACATCGAGTTCACCACTAACGTTAAATCTGGCAAGGTATTAATCAGCGTGCCATCCAAGTCAAAACCAATCACTTTATATTTAAAAGCCATTTTTATCCCCTTAAAAATTAATAATGAATCACGTTCTCTGCTTGCTGAATGCGTTGTACAACCTTTTGTCCTTCCGCACTCAATAAAAATTGGTAGCTGCTCTCAGGCAACATTGCAGAAACTTTCTCAAAATCGCCCGCTTGTATCGCTACTCGTACGCTAGAGGCACTAATCGCTTGCCCTTCATTCGCTTTACGAGGCACAACCACATACTCAATCCCCGCTTTCGGCAATTCTGCTTGCATAATCTGGTTGTAAAGGTTAGTTACACGGCTAAATGGCTCTTCACCCACATAACGGCGTTGAATACACAATGCTTTGGCTATCTGACTGAAAATCTGCAAATCAAGCAATGCATTACTCTCAATCACCGCATTTTCATTCTCTTGGAAATAGCTTGGAAAGGTTACAGAACTGATCATATAAGATGCAGTTTCGTGGCAATAAACATTTGGTAAATGCACCACACCCGCTTCTACCAACTGCTTACGCACTGAAAATGGTACGAGGCTTTTATCTTCGCTCACCACAAACAGATGCACGATATCATTCTCACGTGAAGCCTTTTCAACCAAATACTGGTGCCCAAGCGTAAACGGATTGGCATTCATCACAATCGCTGCCACTCGCTGCCCCGATTGAGCTTTCGGCACGCAAGCGGTCAGATTTTCTAAATAATTTGCAAAGCCCTTACGTTGATTTTCCATAAAAACCAATTTATCTTCAATACGTGCAATTTCATAAAAACCCAAGCTCTGGAAAAACTTTGAGGAATTGCATTTAGTGTAAAGAAAGATATGCGAATTACCCCGTTCGTATTGCTCGTTAATCAAATGGGTCACAATCGCATTCATTAGCCCCTCACCTTGATGTGCTGAGGAAACTGCCAAACACCGCAAACTATTAGCAAAACAACTTCCCGTTGCGATAATTTCACCCTCTTCATCATACATCGCACAGGTATAATCTAAATTCGGGTCGCGTTTAATCCCTTCCTCAGCCAACAATTTATCAATCGCCTGATAAGCCTGCTTATCAAACAGCATCACACGGTCAATTGGGTAATCTGCCATCTATTTCTCCTTGTTGAATTATTCTACACGCCAGAAAATAAAATGCCAAAAGGGTTTTACAATGATAAAACAGACTATCTCATTATAAAAAATCTGCATCCTAAGAAGTCGAATAATGCTTAGGATGCAGATTCTGAGGACTTAGATTATCTTAGAAAGTTTCTGCAATACGATCTAATTCTGCTTTTGCAGATTGTTGTGCTTTTTCAATCGCTTCAGGACCATAACCAATGCCTTCCACGTAAACAAATTCAATATCGGTAATACCGATAAAATTTAATACCGTTTGCATATAAAGTTTTGGTAAGTCAGCTAGACTATCTTTATAAATTCCACCGTACGTTAAAATAACAATCGCTTTCTTACCTGTAATTAAACCTTCAGGACCATTTGCTGTATAACGGAAAGTGACGCCCGCACGGTTTAAATAATCAATATAAGTTTTTAATTGTGCAGGAATACCTAAGTTATACATTGGCACGCCAAAAACAAGTACATCACTCTTATTTACTTCGCCAATTAATTGATTTGATAATTCAAATGCTTTTTGTTGCTCGGCGGTTTTAGGTTCGCCACGTGTACCTGTTGCTGCATCTAAATCATAATAAGGAAGTGGATTTACACCAAAATCATGCTCAACAATATTCGCAGAAATTTTTGATTTTAAATAATCGACAAGTTGGCTAGATTGAGAACTATTTGCCAAAATACTTGATTTAATAACTAATACATTTTTCATAAGAAACCCCAGATAAATCATTATGAAAAAACAGATACAGTTTAGGAAAAATAACGAGGAAGATAAAAATTAGAAAATTGAAAAGATTCTTTATAAAAACTAAAGAATAAGAAAGGATAAAGAAAGGTTGATTATGGAATACCAAAATCAACCTCTAAAAGCTAACTCAATATGAGTTTAAATTATTCTGCGGCTTCAACTGAAACTTCAGGGCGATCTACAAGCTCAATGTATGCCATTGGAGCGTTATCACCTGCACGGAAACCACATTTTAAGATACGAGTGTAACCACCCGCACGTTGTGCAAAACGTGGACCTAATTCATTGAATA
>ENA-OWMY01000440-OWMY01000440.1-metagenome-genome-assembly--contig:-NODE-440-length-12765-cov-5.788749_pt1 | contig 12765 bp, 10 predicted proteins | sample MGYA00245358_ERZ651122 | MGnify/ENA primary metagenome ERZ651122 (study PRJEB26857, sample SAMEA4031752) | metagenome | biome: human; feature: oral; material: saliva | place: Philippines | collected 2014...
TGAACACCTCCGGTGTGTTGGTAATTCTGACCGTGATTTTGCTGCTGTGGTTTGTACCCAGGAGCCTCCGTCGCGCGCCCGCAGGTCACGTCACAGAGCCTGAGCGTCCCCTGATTAGCGCCGAGCGTACAGCGGAGGACATTCTCGCCTCCGCCGGTGTGTTGCTGAACGAGTCGGATGCGTACCAGTCTTCCGATCATGCGGTGGCGCCGGGTACCTCCCTGCCCTCTTCTGCTCTTCCGCCGGCTTCTTCCTCTCACGCTGTCGATGACTCCGCTCAGCCTGCCCCCGATACGGCTTCTATTTCGCAGATTCGCGAATCTTCCCCCACTGCGCCCTATACCGATGCAATCCCTGTAGTGGAGGAGTCAAAGCCTTCCGTCCTGTCGTACTTTGATACCTCAAGCCCGAGTGGTATTGCCCTGCTGGTTGCTGTTGCACTAGCTGGTTTGGGCCTTCTGAGTGGCGTTCTCGCTCTCTTTGGTGGTGCGGCGTGGGGTTGGGCTGTTCTCTTCCTGATTCTTGCCGGTGGCGCGTGGGCTGTGAGTCGCTCCGGTCTGCTGGAGTCTGCAAGTGCTCAGATTAAGGCTCGTCGTGCTGCTCGTCTTGCGGCGGCCTCTGAGGAGGAATCCGGTGAAGAGGAATCCGAAGAATCTGATGGGGATGAAGAGCCTGCCGATGGTGCTGACGAGTCTGTGGAAGCGCCGGTTCAGGACCCGATTGAAGAAGAGGAAGCCCCCGCTCGCCCCGCCGCCCGCAAGCCCGTACGCGGCGTGAACCGCGAGGCTGCACATCCGGGCCGCGCACATGCTGCCGTGGATGCATCTGAGGATGCACCCGGGGCTACTGCTCGCGAGGCTGTTGCTCGTGAGGAAGTGCCCGCGCCTTCTCAGACTGCTCGTCCCGTTCGCCCGGCACCTGCTCGTTCTGGTGCTACTGGTTCTACCGAGTCGCCTGCGGCTCATCGCCCTGAGCGTCGTCAGCAGCGTCCGAGCCGCTTCCAGCCGATTCGCCGTGGTAGCGTGCTCTTCGACCAGGAGAGCGGTTCCGCTGCTCAGGCTTCCGCCACTCGTGCTTCCTCCGCTGCTGCGACTCGTACCGCGGGGCAGTCTCAGGTGGCGCAGACGCGGGTTGCACAGCCTCAGGCGGCGCAGGCTCAGATTTCACAGCCTCAGCCCGCTCAGCCCGCTCCGGTTCAGAAGGCTCCCGCTCAGCCGGTAGTAGCTGCCGCACAGCAGCCGGTAATTCACCCGGATCAGCCGGTGGCTCGTCAGGCTCTGCGCGACGGTTCGCCCGTCCGCCAGGCACCTGCGGCTCCTGCCGCTCAGCCGATTCCCGAAGAGATTCCTCTGCCGGATGTCCTGGACGATTCCGAGTTCGATGCGCTGGATATCGCCTCGCTGAACGATTCGGCTCTTTCGACCGGTGCTACGGTAACCGGTGGTGTTCGTTCGACGAACCGTCACCCCGGTGCTGGCTCCTCCTTTGAGGCGGTGAGCAACACCTGGAACCCGGTTCAGTTGCCCAAGCCGCTGAGTGCTCTGCACCGCCAGGACAAGAATCAGGGTAAGAAGTAGACCTTGTCCTAGATATGTGTATAAAACCCCGACAGTTCGTACTGTCGGGGTTTTGTTTTGCTGGGAATGTGCCTCTGGAAAGGAACGAATAAAAAGAAAAGGAACCCCATCAGCGGGGTTCCTTTTCCAGCATCACACACAGGAAGAAAGTCTTCTAGACCGATTAGGAAGGCCTTCCCACAAGACCTGCCTTATTCGGTAATAAAAATATATCCTAATTCCCGTGCGGGTGACAAGCCGAAAATAGCGACACCCTGTCAATAAACTAAGGTTTACCTAAGTAAAATCCGCGCCATTGCAGGCGACAAGGGGCAATAGCCCCCGGCAAAAAAAGTTTAAAAAAATTTTCTGGCCCCTCCAAAAGTCGAATAAGAAGCCTCAAAAAACCTTCAATCAGGTCAATATCGCCCACTCATGAGAGAATAGCCGGGTGAAAGATTGGTTTGACGCACTCCCGATTGAGGTTGCCCTAGCTTTCATGTGGGTGGTCGGAATCGTCCGCACCAGCATCGTGTACGCCCTTGGCGCGCTCGCTGCTGAAGGGGGCGCCCGCCTCGACCGCATCCGCAAAGCCATGGATAGCCCGCTCTACCGCAAGGCGCGCGCCTTCATCAACCGATGGGGCGTTATTGCCGTGCCCCTCTGCTTTCTCACCGTGGGTCTGCAAACCGCGGTCATCATCACGACCGGCTTCACGAAAATGCCGCTGCGCCGCTGGGTGCCCGCGATGCTGGTCGGAACCTTCATATGGGCGTGCATCTACACCACCATCGGCTTCGCAATTCTTGCGGCCCTCGGCCTGGAGCCGTGGATGTTCCCGCTCGCCCTTGCCATTGTTATCACGGTGCTGGTCATTGTGACTCAGCTGCGCGAACGCCGCATTAACCGCGAAACCGTTGAGAACACTGCGGATAACATCGCCGAGAACTAGTCCTACCTTCAGCGGGGGATAGGTGCACTATCTCGCCGGGTTGAGGCCACTCACCTACCCTCAATGCCCCCGCCCAAGATGTGCTAGCGTGGAGGGATGAGTTCATCCGCATCCTCCACCGCAGGTACCCCCGAAGAGCAGCCCGTCAACGACCATGCTCTCACCGCAATCGACCCCGAGCTGAGTGCGCCCGAAAACGCTACCGACCAGGTAGAAAGCGAAGCGCCCACCGAGGCCCCCGCCCGCGTGTACCTGCATCCCGAGCAGCTGGCGATGATCCAGACCCCGGAGGCTCTGCCCATCCCCGTGCTCCAGCGTTCTATGCTGCGCATTAGCTACGTGCCCGCGATTATGCCCGGCAAGTGGTTCAACCGCTGGCACGAGCGTTACGGCGACCGCGTGCAGCTGGCGGAGGTGCCCGTGCGTGAGGCGCGCGGCCTGGACTCCCTGCATCAGGACCTGTGCCTGATTGACCCTGCCCTCAACTCCGCGGAAGAAACTGCCTCCGAGGCGCCCGCTGAGGATAGCGCCGAGGCTACCGAGCATACCCCCATCGAGCGTAAGGACGTACCCGAGAACCCCTTCGCGCACATGAGCATTGTGCGCCCCGACCGCGAACCGGCAAGCACCGACGGCGAGAAATACCACAGTATCCGCCTCTACGAGGAGCTGCCCGTGGTCATTCTGCCGGTGGACCATGTGCTCACCGTGCTTGATGAGGTGCCCGTGGAGGAGCTTGCCGAAGAGTTCCTGCTGCAGCCCGCCTCCGATATTCCCGCGTATGAGGAAGTGTCCCGCGCCTGGCGTGAGAACGCGGGCCGTATCGTGCCCGAAGGCCTGACCGATAAGGAAACCATCGAGCTGGTTGCCGCCGGTGTGGGTCTGTACATTGTGCCCATGTCCATTGCGCGTTTCTACCACCGCAAGGACCTCACTTACCGCCCCGTTGCGGGCCTGGACACCTACCCGGTGCACCTGGTCTGGCCGCGCGCCCCCAAGGGTGAGCCGCGCAGTGAAGAGCTCGAGGCGCTTCTGCAGGACTTCATCGGTATTGTGCGCGGCCGCACCGCAACCAGCGACCGCGGTAGCGAAACCCGACAGGCACGCGCCGAACGCATCGCCGCCGAAAAAGCCAAGGAAAAAGCGAAGGCACGAGCAGCCAACGCCCGCCGCGAAGCCCGCGATAAGAAGCGCGCCAACGCCAAGAAAAACGGCAACGCGCGCCAGCACGCTCGACAGTCCGCCAAAGCCGCCAGCGCACGCCGCGGCAAGAAACGCTAAAGAACGATAGACGGTAAAATCAAAACCATGGCATTAGCAATGGAAACCCGACCCGCAGCCTACGCAGTCATCATCGAGCAGGGCAAGCTGCTCATGACCCGCTGGGTGCCCGAAGACCGCGCGCTCAGCCCTCTCTGGTCCCTGCCCGGAGGCGGCATGGAACCCGGCGAACAGGCGGACGAGACCGCGCTGAGGGAAACCCTCGAAGAGACCGGCTACAGCGTCGCCATTGAAGACCTTCTGGGCGTGCACGCCGGACACTTCCCGGTGCGCTCCACCCAGAAAGACCCGCAAGCGCTCCCCTTCTGCGCCCTGCGGGTGGTTTTCCGTGCCCACATTGTCACCGGCGAACTGCGCCACGAGGTCAACGGCTCCTCCGACACGGCACGCTGGGTGCCCATCGCAGAGCTGGATACCATCCGCTACGGCACCCTCATCGACGAGGTTGCCTCCATGATGGGCTACTCCAATGCCGCCAGCTGGGCCCGCGAATACCGCGAATTTCTTGCCGACGAAAATGCACGGAAGCTTCCCTAATGAACCGACTAACCCTCCCCCGCCGTGCGGCGCTCACCTCCCTGGCGCTCATGCCGCTGCTCGCCGCCTGCGGGAATAATGACGCAACCCCGCAGGTGGACCCTTCCGCATCCAGCTACGGTACTCTGCGCATCGGCTACGGTGCCCTGCGTGAGATGCGCGCCGTGGCGCACGTGTACGCGCGCGCCCTGCGACAGGTTGGCTACTCCGTTGAACTTGTTGACACCGAGAACAGCCGCGCTACCGCCCTGCGCGGGCTCATGGTTCCTTCGGCTAGCTCAGCCACCCTGCCCGATGATGAGGAAACCGGTAGCACCGCCGCCGTCGAGGCGTTGGACCTGGTCATCGACTACAGCGGCGACCTGCTGCTCTACCTGACCGACGACGGCAAAATCAGTCCCGCCGCCGCGCAGAACGAACGCATCGCCGCCTCCGTGAGCGCCTCCGCTCAGGCAGCCGGCGTGACCCTGCCCCCGGCAGCTACCCCCACCGCGGAGGAGAGCACCGCCTCCGCGCATGCTACGGACGCAACCGCGAGCCCCACCGCAAGCTCCACCCGCTCCGCAGACCCCATCAACCTGCGTGCCATGAGCACCACCGACATGACCAACGCCATTTCGCGCATCCTGCCCGAAGAGCTCATGCTCCTCAACGGTGCAAACGCCACCAACAAGGATGTACTGGTCACCACCCGCGCCGTGAGCGCCCGCTACAAGTTCAGCTCCCTCGCGAACCTGCGCGATGTGCAGTCGAGTCTGGTGTTCTCCATTCCGACCGGGTACTCCAGCGGCACCTACGGCGTGGATTCCCTGCGTAGCCTCTACCGCTACCGTGTGCACGACCCGAAGATCCAGGACAACCCCGCCGAACGCGTCAACGCCCTCACCGCAGACACCGTGCAGGTGACCCTGCTACACAGCTGCGACTCCGCGATTGACGATAACCGTCTGGTTACCCTGGAAGACCCGTCAACGGCACTTTTGCAACAGCAACTGGTGCCCATTATTCGTCGTACCCTGCCAGATAGCGCCCGGACGGCAATTAACCGCGTATCATCTACATTAGACACGGGTAACCTCTCGTTCCTGTTGCGTCTGACTAGCGGTTCCAACCCCATCGCAGATGATGACGCAGCACAATTCATTTTGGATCACCCTAGAAAGTAAAGCATCATGACGAAGTACCGTCAGTCCTCAAAGTTGAGCAACGTCCTGTACGACATCCGCGGCCCCATTCTGGACGAGGCCAATCGCATGGAGGCGATGGGTCACCGCATCCTCAAACTGAATATTGGTAACCCCGCACCCTTCGGCTTTGAGGCGCCGGATGCCATCATGATGGACATCATTCGTCACCTGCCCGAAACTCAGGGCTACTCTGACTCCCGCGGCCTCTACTCGGCACGTACCGCCATTGTGCAGCACTACCAGAACCGCGGCATCATGAACCTCGACACCGACTCCATCTACCTGGGTAACGGCGTGTCTGAGCTGATCCCGATGACCCTGCAGGCACTGTGCGAGACCGGCGACGAAATCCTGGTTCCCATGCCTGACTACCCGCTGTGGACCGCATCCACCGCGCTGGTTGGCGGCAAGCCCGTGCACTACCTCTGCGATGAGGAAAACAACTGGTACCCGGATATTGAAGACATTAAGTCGAAGATTACTGAGCGCACCAAGGGCATTGTGGTTATTAACCCGAACAACCCGACCGGTGCCGTCTACCCGCGTTCCGTGCTTAAGCAGATTGTGGATGTGGCACGCGAACACGGTCTGGTCGTGTTCTCTGATGAGATTTACGAAAAGATTACCTACGATGGCGCAGAGGCCATCAACATGGCGACCCTCACCGGCGACGACGTGCTCTGCCTGACCTTCTCCGGTCTGTCCAAGGCATACCGCGTCTGCGGTTACCGTGCGGGTTGGGTCGCTATTACCGGCCCCAAGAAGGACGCAACGAGCTACCTGGAAGGCATCCACCTGCTTGCATCCATGCGCCTGTGCTCCAACGTTCCGGCACAGCACGCAATCCAGACTGCACTGGGCGGCTACCAGTCCATTAACGAGCTGATTGTCCCCGGCGGTCGCCTGTACGAGCAGCGCACCCTGGCACACAAGATGCTCAACGAGATTGACGGCATCAGCTGCACCAGCGCGGACGGCGCGCTCTACCTGTTCCCGAAGATTGATATTGAGCGCTTCGACATCACCGACGATGAACAGTTCGCCCTGGACCTGCTCAAGAGCCAGAAGATTCTCTTCAGCCACGGCCGCGCGTTCAACTGGAAGGACCCGGACCACTTCCGTCTGGTGTTCCTGCCCGATACGCAGACCCTCACCAGCGCCCTGGAGCGCCTGGGTAACTTCATGGCTGACTACAAGCAGAAGCACTAGCCTTCCCGCCTCTGCTGCATATAGACAGAAATAGCCTGCCCCGCAGTTCTGATGAGCTGCGGGGCAGGCTATTTTTAGCGGCTTCGCGGATGCGCCAGAGGGCGCAGCAACGCGCCGGGAGGGGCAGCAACATGCCGGGAGGCGCAGCAACGCACCGGGAGGGGCGTGCTAGTTCGCCGCAGGCTCCTGACCGCACTGTGTACCTGCCTGCGTGCCGCGTGCCGCGTTCAGGCGCTCCTGCGCGCCCTGCAGCCACGCCTCGCAGCGGGCGGCAAGCGCCTCGCCACGCTCCCACAGGGCGATGGAGGTCTCCAGATCGCTGGCGCCGGACTCCAGCTGGCGCACGACCTGCTCCAGCTCGGCACGTGCCTGCTCGTAGCCGAGGGTTTCGACGGGTGCGCCGAGTTCGGCGCTGTTGAAGCTAATGTTCTCGCTCATTGAGGAACCTTTCAGGGGTAAAAACTAGAGATAAAACTAGGGGTAAAACGTTAGGGGTATCGAGGTTTAGGAGATGTTCGAGGGGTCCGTAGAAGTCACGGTTGCCTGCGCCGAACCGGTCGCCGCACGCACCGTAATCTGCTCGCCCTCGGTTAGCGCCGAAGCGTCACGCACAATAGCGCCTGCGGCATCCTGAACGATGGAATAGCCGCGGTTGAGCGTCTGCGCGGGAGAGAGCGAACGCACCCGCGCCAACGTGTGCGACAGGGTAGCCGACTCACGCTCCAGACGGTGCTGCACCGAACGGTGAGCGCGCTCGCGTAGCTGGCTCAGCTCCTCCACACGCATGAGCAGGGAAGACTCCGGGTGGGTGAGCACCGGGCGGCTACGCAGCTGCGCAATGTAGTTCATCTGCATGCCCACGTAGCCGAGCACCGCACGGTCCAGGCGGGCACGCGCCTCGGTAATGCGGGCGGTTTCTTCCGAAATATCGGGCACAATGCGCTTACCCGCATCGGTGGGGGTGGAGGCGCGCAGATCGGCGACCGCATCGAGGATGGGGGAGTCCGCCTCGTGACCGATCGCTGAGACCACCGGGGTGGTGGCTGCCGCGACGGCGCGGATGAGTGCCTCCTCAGAGAAGGGCAGCAGGTCTTCGAAGGAGCCGCCGCCTCGGGCGATGACGATGACGTCCACCTCCGGGTGGGCGTCCAGCTCGGCGAGAGCCGCAATGACCTCAGCCGCCGCGCCTTCACCCTGAACGCGGGTATTGCGCACCTCGAAGACCACGCCGGGCCAGCGCAGGGAGGCGTTGCGGATAACGTCCTTCTCCGCGTCAGAATCGCGACCGGTAATCAGACCCACACGATTCGGTAGCATGGGCAGCGGCTTCTTCCGCGCGTCAGAGAACAGCCCCTCGGCGGCGAGAGCTTCACGCAGACGCTGCAGCTGCTCGTGCAGGTTACCGGTGCCGACCGCGTACACTTCCTTGCCGATGAGGGAGAGCTTGCCGTTCTTCCACAGGCTCGGCTTGGCGCGGGTGACGATGCGAGCGCCTACGGTCACATCAGCCGCGAGGCCGCTACCGGCACGCCCGAAGAGCGCGAGGGTGAAGGAGAAGTCTTCGTTGAGGTCTTTGAGCTCCATGAAGACGTTGCCGCCGCGGCCGTTGAGGGAGGCGACCTGCGCCTCCACCCAGAGCTCGGGAACCTTGTCTACGTAGTTTTTGAGGTTCTGCGCGAGCAGGGCGAGGGGCCAGGGGTTGGTGGCGGTGGTTTCCTGAGACTTCCCGGGAAGCTGCCGCTCGTGCACGGGCGGCACCACGAATGCGGGTGCCGGCTGCGCTGCGGAGGGGTTGTAGAAGTTCATACCCTCTATTGTCCCTGATTGGTCGATTATGCGCCTGCTCACGGGTCAGCCGAGCAAATCGGGGTATCTTGCACGCAGTGCAGGTGGAACTTAGCTTCTGGCGCATTCGGCGGGTCTGAATCGGCTTTGAACAGTGTGAGCGGGTACCCTAGGCTCATGCGCTCACCCGATCAGTCAGCACATCAGAACAACGCCCTCAACACCGCCGCGGCTTCGTCAGCGGCGGGTACTGGCGCGCAAAACTACCCGGCGGACGCGACCCGAGTCGTCGATACTCGGATTACCCACACGGACGGCTACTATACAGTGGATGAAGACACCACCCTGCTACAGCCCACGCGCACGCTCGGCCACGCTGCAGCCCCCACCAAGGCTGAACTGCATGCCGCCCCGGAGCCTCCCTTCGCGGCAGGTTTGCGAAGGTTCCTGACCGTTGTGCTGTGCGCTCTTGCCCTAGTGACCGGTCTGGGTGCAACCACGGGTGCCTGGGTGAACTCAAAGCTCATGTCAGAGCGTGGTTTCTCACAGATTTCCTCCACCCTGGCGGAAGATTCGCAGCTTGCCTCACGCATCGCGGACGGCGCGGTCGAAGACCTCATGAACTCCGAAGCTATGACAACCTTCCTCGACGGCACCAAACAAAGCGGCTTATACTCCATTCTTGTAAAGCCGACACAAGACGGCATACGTTCCCTGCTCAACCGTTCCGCGGCTGAGCTGTCAAAAACTGAAGAATATCGAAGCCTCTGGAAGGAAATAGCCGAGGAAACTCGCCGCTACAACCTCGAACACCAGGACGGTCCCGCCGTCATTGTGCTCACCCCCTTCTACCGTGCGCTGGATGCGAAGGTCGGCTCTATCGGCTCCTTCGACCCGGACCTGACGAAGCTCGGCCCTGAAACCCTCAACATTGACCGGGTGAAGGACGGCAACAACCCGCAGGACCAGCAGGAATGGTACCTGCACGCCGGCATTAACCGTGCCGCCGCGCTGGGCAAATCCACCGTGCCGCTGACCATCATCTCGGTGCTGAGCCTACTGCTGGCTACGTTGCTGGCACCCAGGCACCGCATCCTGGTACCGGTGGTCACGGCTCTGCTCTACGCCCTGCTGGGCTGGGGTGCCGCAGCCTGGTTTGGTGCCCAAAGCCCCGAATCCCTGGGAATTACCAGCCACAGCACCGCCGGAACGGCGCTGATTACCGGGGTATGGAACCAGCTTGCACCGTCACTGACCGGGCACTTGCAGGCGGCGGCAAGCTACGGGCTGGTCATGGCGATCCTCGCCCTGCTGCTCGGTATTCTGATTCGCCTCATCGCCCTGGGACGTAGCCCTGCGAGCGGTGCCACAGTCATCACACACTAAAAGTCCGAACAACGTAGGATAGTAACCATGTCCACTGAAACTATTGCCCTGGGCCTGCCGCCCGTACCCCGCGAGCGCCGCAGCCGCGCCGACGTTGAAGCCGCCGCACCCGTCACCGGTGAGAAGAAAGTCCTGCTCGCCACCCCGCGCGGTTACTGCGCAGGCGTTGACCGTGCCGTGATTGCTGTTGAGAAGGCGCTGGAGCACTACGGTGCGCCCGTCTACGTGCGTAAGCAGATTGTTCACAACCGCCACGTGGTGGAGACCCTGGAGAAGCAGGGCGCTATCTTCGTTGATGAAGTGGATGAAGTTCCCGAAGGTTCCGTGACCGTGTTCTCGGCGCACGGCGTGTCCCCGGCGGTGGTTTCCGCAGCCGGCGACCGCTCCCTGAACACTATTGACGCGACCTGCCCGCTGGTGAACAAGGTGCACCGCGAGGCTGTACGCTTCGCCAAGCAGGACTACGACATCCTGCTCATCGGTCACACCGGCCACGAAGAGGTCGAGGGTACCGCCGGTGAGGCGCCCGAGCACATCCAGATCGTGAACTCGCCCGACGAGGTGGATCAGGTGACCGTCCGCAACCCGGAGAAGGTCGTCTGGATTTCTCAGACCACCCTGTCCGTGGACGAAACCCTGGAAACCGTGGCGCGTCTGCGTGAGCGTTTCCCCTCCCTGCAGGATCCGCCCTCGGACGACATCTGCTACGCAACCTCTAACCGCCAGGGCGCCATCAAGGAGATTGCACCGCGCGCCGACCTGGTGATCGTGGTTGGTTCGGCGAACTCCTCGAACTCCGTGCGTCTGAAGGAAGTGGCACTCGAATACGGTGCTAAGCGTGCCGAGCGTGTGGACTTCGCACACCAGGTGGACGAGTCCTGGTTTGAGGGCGTGGCAACCGTGGGCCTGACCTCCGGCGCGTCCGTGCCCGAGGTTCTGGTTCAGGAGGTACTGGCCCTGCTCGCCGAGTACGGCTACAACACCATCGAAGAGGTGGAGACCGCGAAGGAAGACATTCTCTTCTCCCTGCCGAAGGAACTGCGTTCCGCCCTGAAGAACGATGAGAACGTGGGCCGCCAGCTCGGTGGCCGCGGCGCTAAGCCCACTCGCTAATACTTTTAGCTGATGACCCCGTGTCCTCTTCCCCTGTGTGGGGAGAAGACACGGGGTCTTTGTATCTGATATGTGGGGAAGCACTGTTTGGGACGGCGGTACGCGCCGGTCTACTTGGTGCGGTGCAGCAGACCGGTGGCCTGCTTAAGGACCTGACGATTCGCGCCACAATGCCATGTTCTGTTATAATAAATTGTATTTCTCGAATAGAAAGGTCTTAAGGTGACAACTCTTATTGAACATAAACGTGTAGAATTTTCAGAACTATTTTATGACCTAGTGTTTGTTTTTGCAATTTCAAAAGCAACTGCTTTAATTCACCCTCTTCATGACGGTGTTGTGGCTTGGGATTCTTTACTTGATTTCTTCATCTCTGTCATGGTTATCATCAATGCCTGGATGATTCAAACCATTTATACCAATCGCTATGGAACAAACTCGTTATTTAACATGGTAATCATGTTTATCAACATGGGACTTATGCTCTTTATATCCAATATGATTGGACACAATTGGCAACAATGGTTCTATTATACCTGTTGGGCTGTTGGTACATTGACCCTTACCTTATTTTTTCAATATTTGGTTGAGTTTTTTAGAAAATCAACCGATAATACTGATCGGGAAAGTATCAAAGGTTTTCTATGGTTAACAGGTCTACAAAGTTTAGGAGTCTATCTGGCAGCTCTTTTCCCTATTTACGTTGGAGTCTATATCTTTATTGCTAGTATTCTGCTAACATTTATTGTGCCAATTTTCTTGATGACTAAAGATGAGCATTTCCAGGTAAATCTTCCCCATTTAATCGAGCGCGTCTCCCTTCTTGTCATCATTACGTTTGGAGAGATGGTTATTGGGCTAGTTAACTTCTTTACAGTTGAGAATTTCTCTATATATTCGGTTCTTAATTTCGTTATCATGCTTTCTCTGTTCTTGTTTTATTTTGGTGAATTTGACCATGCTATTGATGAAGGATCCAATCAAAAGGGAGTACTTATAATTTATAGTCACTATCCTATTTTCATTGGGCTTATGTTGATGACAGTTTCGATGGGTTATCTCCTGAATCCCGAGGCTAATCTTCTCGTTGCAATCAGCTTCTTTTATATCGGAATTGGCATCTTCCAAGCTGCTGTCCTAGCAAATGGGCCCTATAACAAAAACTATCTTCGCTATCCGAGAAGTTACTACTGTGTCCAAGCGACACTCTATCTGGCTGCCTTGATTCTCTCTTTGCTTTTCGCTTCTAATCCTACAATAGTGCTGAGTATTGCAACCATTTTTACTCTAGCTATAGCTAGTCATTTTATTTCTTTCTGGGTTACACGTACTAAACAATATTCCGTGTCTTACTGGGGGTTCTTCTAATTAATTTATAAAAACAAAAAAGCCTTGGCTTCCAAGGCTTTTTTGTTTTTATAAACTAAATTTGTCCATCATTTGTTTATCAACTTCCTTTCCAGACAATCTAATCTGATGACACTATCCGCATCATCTCCAATCATATTGAGATACTCTAGATGAGAACGGAAGTTTTCTATCTTCCCTTCCAATAAATAGAGGGCCAGAGTGTCGATGTAGCCGTCTTCATACTGCTCACCTGCATCTACAAAGGACTGATACTTACCGAAACCCTTTTCTATGTCCTCAATAAACTCTTACTAATGAGCTTCAAGTGGTGAGTCTGGTTGTGTGGGCGGCTATCTTCCTGGGCGTTTCTGCCCTGCTGATGCGCCGCGCAACCCGCCGCTAAATCCTT
>ENA-OWMY01000441-OWMY01000441.1-metagenome-genome-assembly--contig:-NODE-441-length-12764-cov-5.238099_pt1 | contig 12764 bp, 10 predicted proteins | sample MGYA00245358_ERZ651122 | MGnify/ENA primary metagenome ERZ651122 (study PRJEB26857, sample SAMEA4031752) | metagenome | biome: human; feature: oral; material: saliva | place: Philippines | collected 2014...
GTAATACCCCGCTCACGAGCCCACATCACCACAGGAAAACGCGGATCATCAGTCTTAATATCACCATACGGAGACTGCCCCGGAAGATTCTTCACCTCAGGAGAACCCGACAGACGATACAAATACTCCACAAACTGCCCGCGAGAGATAACTGGAGATTTAATAAATAGCTGGTGTTTTTGATATTCGGTAATTAGACCAGCACACTCAGCCCAGTCGAATACAAGTTCCTTTGCTAGAGCCGTATTTGCCATATAACGGAAAAGAGCCCTATCAGTGCAGGTTACTGCAGGTTCGTTTGGCTGTGCGATAGGTGTAGCCTGACGGGGCTTGACCGACCCAATGGCATACGCCGGCACGCTACCGCACACCATGGCACCAGCCAGCAGTACCGTGCCGCCAGCCTGGATAGCCCGCTTCGTAGGACGGGCGAATAATTGTCGAAGCATCATAGCTCCTTCACACTAAGGGGACACAATCTTTGTGCACCCCAATGAGTAGAACGTTCTCAGCGTATCAAAAATCCTAACCTTCAGGTAGAGATTTAGAGAATATGCAATGGGGTGAAAACAAGAGAATGGGGCGGGTTCCCAATAAAGGAACCTGCCCCACACTCTTTTGTCTTACTACCGAGTTGCCAGCAGCTCGCGGATACGCGCCACCGTCGCCGCATCCGTCGTATTCTCACCCAACAGGTTCGGCTTACCCGCACCGTGATAATCACTCGAACCCGTCACCAGTACCTCACGGCCCGCCGCGCGCTGACCCTCAATGAACTCCAGCAGACGCGCCCGGTCCTCCGGGGAGTTCTCACGGTGATACACCTCCACGCCCGCCAGGCCAGCATCCACCATCAAACCCAGGTACTCCAGGCTCAACGCAGGCCCACGCATCGTACTCATCGGATGCGCAATCACCGGCACGCCCCCAGCCTCACGCACCAGACGCACCGCCTCCAACGGATCCAGTGCCTGCTGCGGCACATAGTAGGGGCTACCCGTGTACAGCAGCTTCGCAAAAGCCTCAGAACGATCAGCAACCACGCCAGCAGCAACCAGCGCATCAGCAATATGGGGGCGGCCCACCGCCGCGTTCCCCTCCCCCACCTGCGCCAACACGTCATCCCAGGTCAGCGGGTAGTCGGCGGCAAGACGGCCCACAATAGCCTGCGCACGGCCCTCACGGCTGGCACGAATCGCCTCCACGCGGCGTGCAAGCTCCGAATCCACCGGGTCAAAACCATAAGCGAGCAGGTGAATAGTCTTCGTGCGTGCGCGACCCTCACCATCGGTGTAACGGTACCGGCAGGAGAACTCGGCACCCAGCAGAAAATCCAGACCGTGCTCATCCGCCAGCTGAGCCGCCTGCGCCCACCCTGCCGTCGTATCGTGATCAGTCAGCGCGAAACCCGCCAACCCGGAGTGAGCAATCAGCGGCACCAGCTCGGTCAGGCTCTGCGTGCCGTCAGAAATAGCGGAGTGAATATGCAGATCGTAGCGTCCGGCACGGTTCAGGTTTTCAGGCGCGCCCGATTCAGCGGGCTGCGGTACCTGCTGCGCATTAGGTGCACTATTTCGGTGTTCTGTCTGCGTCATATTCTCTCCTTCCCCGCCCCTGCTAGTTCGTCGCCACCTCAGCGGGGTTTAAGGCATGTCATCTACTCTTCTGATTCAACCCTACCAATATCGGCGGCGCAATATCGGGTACCCGGTCGCAGGTCAAAGATATATTCTGACCCACCGCACCCTCTCTTATGGTCAAAAGCGATAAAACACCTGCCCACCTGTAATGAAGAGGCTATGATTAACCCATGACTGAGAACAATGAGAAGAGCACCGAAGCTCAGAAGACTGACCACCGCAGCACCCCTAAGGCGTCTGCGTTCACCGAATTCATTGCCGCAAACTGGGCACCTGCCGAAGATGACGGCTACACCCGCGAGCCCGTAGCAGACTACGCCGCTGAGCGCCGCGCCAAGATCTCCAAGGCATTCCCCGGCGAGCGCCTCGTCCTGCCCGCAGGCCCGCTGAAGGTCCGCTCCAACGACTGCGACTACCGCTTCCGCCCCCACTCGGCGTTTGCGCACCAGACCGGTCTGGGCATCGACCACGAGCCCGACGCCGTGCTGATCTTCGAGCCCGTCGAAGAGGGTACCGGCGACAACGGCTCCAACCACGAGGTCACCCTGTACTTCCGCCCGCTGGCTGGCCGCGACACCGCAGAGTTCTACGCGGATGCACGCTACGGCGAGTTCTGGGTTGGCCCCCGCCCCACCCTGAAGGAGTTCTCCGAGCGTTACGGTCTGCGTACCCGCGACCTGTCCGAGCTTGAGGTTGCTATCACCAAGAACGCTGGCAACCAGGGCCTGGGCGGCGTGAACATCCGCCTGGTCCGCAACGTTGACCCGGCTGTTGACGCGCTGGTTGACACCTCCCGCTGCAACACCGGCGTGGAGCTGGAGCAGGCTGACAAGCTGGACTCCGAACTGGCCGTGGCTCTCTCCGAGGCTCGCCTGATTAAGGACGCTATCGAGGTTGAGAACCTGCAGCGTTCCGTTGACCTGACCGTCAAGGGCTTCGAAGAGGTCATCCGCTCCCTGCCGAAGGCTAAGGAGCACCACCGCGGCGAGCGCGTCGTTGAGACTGCGTTCTTCTCCGTGGCACGTACCGACGGTAACGACCTGGGCTACGACACCATCGCAGCGTGCGGTAACAACGCAACCATCCTGCACTGGATTCGCAACAACGGCACCGTCGACGACGGCAAGCTGCTGCTGCTGGACGCAGGCGTTGAGGACGACACCCTGTACACCGCAGACGTGACCCGCACCTTCCCCGTGAACGGTAAGTTCACCGAGGTTCAGGCGAAGGTCTACAACGCTGTGCTGGAGGCTGCTGACGCCGCATTCGCTGTGGCTAAGCCGGGCCGTAAGTTCCACGAACTGCACGACGCCGCGATGGAGGTTCTGGCTCACCGTCTGGAAGAGTGGGGCCTGCTGCCGGTTTCTGCCGAGGTTTCCCTCACCATTGAGGGCGGTCAGCACCGCCGCTGGATGCCGCACGGCACCAGCCACCACCTGGGCCTGGACGTGCACGACTGCGCGCAGGCAAAGGCTGAACTGTACATGTGGGCTGAGCTGGAGCCGGGCATGGTCTTCACCATTGAGCCGGCACTGTACTTCAAGGAAGAGGACATGTCCATTCCCGAGGAGTACCGCGGTATCGGCATCCGCCTTGAGGACGACGTGCTCTGCACCGAGGACGGCAACGTGAACCTCTCCGCTGCACTGCCGCGCACCGTTGAGGGCATTGAGGAGTGGATGGCGAAGCTGGCGAAGTAACGCCTAGCCCCCTCCCAGTTACGTAATAACGTCTGATAGGGAAAGCCCCTCACCGATTCGTTCGGTGAGGGGCTTTCGCGTATCTTCTGCTGTCTTCTATGCCTGTTTCCCGCCGTTGTGGGCGGCTACCGCCGTTGTGGGTTCGGTTATTCGGAGTCCTTCGAGGACTTATCCTGCAGGCCCTGCGGGCGCGGAGTCGGACGCTGCGGCTTGGGCTGAATCAGCTTCGCGTATTCTTCCGGGTCGTCCACGCGCAGACCGTACCGCTGTGCCGGGCGCTTCTGCGTATCTGACTTCTGACCGCTTGCCTGTTCAGCGCTTGCCTGTTCTGCAGGCTGAGTGGACTGTGCAGCCTGTGCGGACGGGGCGGGCTGAGCGGGGACAACCGGTGCCGGCATGTTCTGCGCCGCGCTCTGAGCCATCGCGTTCTGCGCAGTAGTATCACGCTCGGGCAGGTTCTGGTTCGGTGCCGGCTGACTACCCGCCTGCGCACGGTACGAGGGTGCCTTCGGGGCGCCGGTCGGAACCGGCGCACCATTCATCGAGACGGTGCTCTGAGCGGCACGCGCCTGCGAAGCTTCCGGAGCTGCCGCCGCACGCGCAGCCGCAACCGCCGCCGAGAAGCGAGGGTGGGCACCCAGCACGCGGCGCGCATCCTGAGCGTACTCCGGCAGAGCGTACATCACGGTACGCGAGGGAATCGCCTCGGTACGCATCGGGTAACGAACACCCCTGCCGCGGCGCAGAATGAACATCTGCCACAGCACAAACACCACCACCGACAGCGGCACGTACTTTAGCGCCACCGACGTAAAAGAGTCACCGGTCAGCGTCAACAGCACCGAAAACACCAGGCCCATCGACGTGCCCTGAATCGCCGAAGAAATCAGGGCACGACCATAACCGGGCTGTACCGGGTACTCCACCTGGCGGATACCGTCGTTGACCAGGTACAGCGCCGTAACCGGATAATCCTGCTCGCTGAGCACATCAAAAGCGGCGAGCGCATCATCGTGACGGACGAAGGAGGCGATCGCCTCACCGGCGGGCAGGGGCTTGCCCTGTGCCTGCGCCAGGCGCGACGCCAGATATGAAGAAGGCGGGGTCGAGGGAATATTCGGCAGGTTAGAAGTCATGGCTCCTATTCTACCGCCCACCCCACCCCTGGACCCGGTGGGCAGTCAGCTCCTCTACAGGCGTAGCGGACACCTGTTCAATTCGGCTTCTCAAAGTGCGAATCCCCGCGGCGGGGCGTACCCTAGAGAGGTGAGCAATTCGAAGTTCAGCACCCCCAGCAAGATTTACATTGCCCGCCTTTTGGGCCTCGACGTTTTTGACCCCTTCGGTGACCGCCTCGGCCGTCTCCGAGATGTCGTCGTGCTCAAACGCGGCCTGGGCGCATCCATTGCGGGTGCCCGCCCCGCCAAGGGCAGCGAACCCATTGTTGTCGGCATCATCGTTGAGGTGCTCGGCAAGAAACGCGTGTTCATGCCCATGACCCGTGTGCGAAGTATCGACGCTTCACAGATCATTTCAACCGGCCTGGTGAACCTGCGCCGCTTTGAACAGCGCAACTCTGAGACTCTCATTGTCGGTGAGCTCTTTGACCGCCGCGTGCGCCTGCTCGACGGCAGCGGCGACGCCGTCATTGAGGACGTCGCCATTGAGCAGCGCCGCAACGGCGACTGGGGCGTAACCGAGCTGTTCGTTTCCCGCGTCAGCTCCTCCTCCAGCACGTGGCGCCGCCGCTCCAAGGAGACCCTCATCGTCGACTGGGACGAGGCGGTGCTCTCCACCGATGTGGAACCGCAGGCGGCAACCGCGTTCGTCGCTAACCACGAGAACTCCAAGCCCGCCGACCTTGCGGATGCTATCCACGAGATGAGCGATAAGCGCATGGTCGAAATCGCCGCCGAACTGCAGGATGAGCGCCTCGCGGACGTTCTGCAGGAGCTGCCCGCCGAGGACCAGGTGCAGATTCTGTCGCACCTGGACGACGAGCGTGCCGCGCAGGTCCTCGAAGAGATGGAACCGGACGACGCCGCCGACCTTCTCATCGAGCTGGACGACGCCCAGCGTGAAAAGCTGCTCGAACTCATGGAACCCGACGAAGCAGACGACGTGCGTCGACTGCTCGAATACGACGAAGGTACCGCCGGTTCGCTCATGAACCCGGTGCCGATCATCCTCTCCCCCGAGGCGACCGTCGCGGAGGCGCTCGCGCACATCCGCGCCGAGGAGATCCCTCCGGCGATGGCGGCTGCCGTCATGGTGACCCGCCCGCCCCTGGAAACGCCGACCGGCAAATACTTGGGTCTGGTGCACATGCAGAAGCTGTTGCGTGTGCCGCCGAGCGAGCCGATTGGTCACATCCTCGATACCGACACTGAGCCTGTCTCTGACCAGGCAAGTTTGGAAGAGCTGGCACGCGTGCTGGCAACCTACGACCTGACCATCGTTCCCATTGTGAACGAATCGCACCGCCTGGTAGGCGCAGTGACCATCGACGACGTGCTCGATGCGCTCCTGCCCGAAGACTGGCGCACTTACGATGATGGAACTCCCGTACGAAAGGTAGGACGACGCTTTGGCTGAATCGAACCGCCGCGACGCAAACCGTACCGAAGAGAACCCCCGCATCGATAAGGCGCGCATTCTCAAAGACCGCCTGGAGAAGAAGTACGCTGAACGCAACCGCGAGCGCGGCGACTCCCGCCCGCAGCGTAGCGACTCGCAACTGAGCACCCCCGGCACCCGCAAGCCAAAGCTGTTCACGAGCCCCAACCCGGACGCTTTCGGCCGCATGACTGAGGCGTTCGCACGCTACATGGGCACCCCGCAGTTCCTGATGTGGATGACCATTTTCTGTGGCGTGTGGCTTGCCTGGAACTCCCTGGCGCCGGAGGAAATGCAGTTCGACCCGCGTAGTCTGAACTTCACCCTGCTGACCCTGATGCTGTCCCTGCAGGCTTCTTACGCTGCTCCCCTGCTGCTGTTGGCGCAGAACCGTCAGGATGACCGCGACCGCGTGGTGGCGTCTGAGGACCGTAAGCGCGACCAGCAGAACCTGGAGGAGACCCAGTACCTGACCCGCGAGATTGCTTCGCTGCGTATTGCTCTGCGTGAGGTTGCGACCCGTGACTTCGTCCGTAGCGAGCTGCGTGACATTCTTGAGGAGCTGCAGAACATTGCGCAGGAGCAGGAGCGTCACGCTGAGCAGCTGCAGGACATCAGTGAGGACATTGAGGACCTGGAGGAGGCTATCGACGATATCGACACTTCCGAGGGTGAGGAGAAGGACGCTGAGGAGCAGGGCTCTGAGGGTACTGAGAACGGTACCGAGCAGGCCTCTGACAAGGCTGAACGCGCCTCGAAGGACTCCGTACAGGATCCCCACCGCGGCGATTTGAGCCAGCCTCAGAGCCGCGAATCCCAGCAGGCACAGCAGCAGGCAGAGCGCGCCCGTGAGGGAGACTCCCGTGACTACTAATTCGCCCCTGCAGGATGCGCTCTACGCGGCGCTCGCCCGCGTCGAGGACCCCGAACTGCGCCGCCCCATTACGGAGCTGGGCATGGTTGAGACTGCGCTCGTGCATCCTGAACTGGATGAGCGCGGTGAGCCGATTCCCGGTCGCCACTGGGCCGAGGTGAAGGTTCTACTCACCATTGAGGGTTGCCCGCTGAAGAACACCATCGAGCAGCAGGTTCGTGACGCCGCCACCACCGTTGAGGGCATTGAGCGTGTGCAACTGCAGGTGGGCGCGATGAACCCGCAACAGCGTTCCGCACTGCGTTCGATGCTCAAGCCGGAGCGTTCCAACCCGTTTACCGCCCCCGGTTCGCTGACCCGCGTGTTCGGTGTGGTGTCCGGTAAGGGTGGCGTGGGTAAATCCTCCATGACCGCGAATCTTGCCGCGGCGTTCGCTTCGCGCGGGCTTGCGGTGGGCATTATTGACGCGGATGTGCACGGCTTCTCCATCCCGGGTCTGCTGGGTATTACCGACGCTCCGACCCGCCTGGATGACCTGATTCTTCCGCCGACCGTGGACGTTCCCGCCCCCGCCCAGCGTTGGGGTGAGCAGAAGGTCAGCGGCGGCTTTATTCGCGTGATTTCTATCGGCATGTTCCTCAAGGGCAACGAGCCGGTGGCGTGGCGCGGCCCCATGCTGCACCGTGCTCTGGAGCAGTTCATCATGGACGTGCACTTCGGCGCCTTGGATGTGCTGTTGCTCGATTTGCCGCCCGGCACCGGCGATATTGCTATCTCCATGGCTCAGCTGCTGCCGAATGCGGAGCTGGTGCTCATTTCCACCCCGCAGCACGCCGCGGTGGATGTGGCGGAGCGTGCCGGCACTCTGAGCTTGCAGACCGGTCAGAAGGTCGTGGGCGTGGTGGAGAACATGGCTGCCATGACTCTGCCGGACGGTACCGTGCTCGACATGTTCGGTTCTGGCGGCGGTCAGGTGCTCGCTGAGCGTCTTTCGGAGGCGCTCTCCTACCCGGTACCGCTGCTCGGTTCGGTCCCGCTGGATGTGAACCTACGTACCGGCGGCGACGAGGGCACCCCCGTGGTTTGGAGCCACCCGGATTCGGCCACCGCCGAAGAAATTCAGTCCATTGCCTCACAGCTACTACACTCGGGCGAGTCGAGGGCGGGTCAGAGCCTGCCGCTCTTTGTGTAAGGATGTAGCTGTCTAGAATCAAGCGTCTAGAAGCTACCAGCAAATGCCCAGAAGCTGCTGGCTAAACAGCACGGCCAAACAGCTGAGAACAGAAAGAACCCCGCACCATCACGGTGCGGGGTTCTTTCATGTCAAAATCTTAGGTTGCGTCCACGTCGAAGGGGGCGTATGCGCCTCGCGGAAGAGCACGGCTCTCAGCCTTCTCCTTCTCCTTCAGCAGCGCCTCTTCGCGTTCCCTTGCCTCACGCTCACGCTCGGCGTCATCCTCAGCGAACGCCTGCTTCACAATCACGCGCGGATCGTACTGGCGGGGGTCGTACTGGCGCCAGTTAATATCTTCCAGACCCGTCTCGCCCAGCGCTTCCTTGAAGTCGTCCTTCGCATCGAACGCCATGCGGCGCACGGTCTTGACGAATTCGCGGATCTGTCGGGCGTATTCGGGCATGCGTTCGGGACCAATCACCACGAACGTGATGATGGCCAAAATAATCAACTCGGTGCCACTAATACCAAACACAGAATATAGATTATCAGTTCCGAGCCAGCACCGCCGAACCCGCGGCGCTTTCTGGACGTGTCTTTAAGCTCTGGACAAGCAGAAGGCGTGCGATACCGCGCTACGGAGGGGCATTGCGCCTACGGCCAAGAACGCAAAAGACCGCCGGCAGCACACCGGCGGTCTCAAGCACCTGTTGGAAAGAATCAGCGGTTTACGGCGGATAATCTCCACCGCCGGGGAGCTGCTTCCAATGCCACAGCCAGCCAACCCAGCCCCATTGCGCACACGCACCCGCCACCAGCAACGCCCAACGATACGCCCGCGAACGGCTCGCCGCCGCCACCACAATCACCAACGGGAACAACGGCAACAACAGACGGAACGTCGACGACTGCGGATTCAAAAACAGAATCAAATACGCAAAATAGCTCAGGCACCACAGGTTCAGCGGAGCCGCCAAAACCCTACGCGCCAGCGGGCTCAAACACAGAGCAATAAAGCCCAAAATCAGCAGGGTCAGCAGCACCGGAGCCGCATAGCCAAAGTACAGGTAACCTTGCGAAAGCCACGGCTGAATCGGCGCCAAATGGGTACCGCGCCACGCCGTCTCCGTGGCGGTGTACGCATCCACACGACCCGTAGCCCACCACGCAATAGCAGGCCACACCAGCGCACACGCACACACCACCAAGGCGCTCATCAGCTGCCCCAAATGACGCACAAACGCCGTGCCGATACCGGACCGGCGGCTCGAACGCACCCAGCACACAAACCACCACAGGCCAGCAGCCGCGCCCAGAGGCACACCCACCGGACGGGACAGGCACGCCAACGCCGCCACAGGAACCAGCAGGCCGTAGCGTCCCTGCACCAGGCACAACAGCGCACCGGCAAGGAACACCAAGTTCAGCGACTCCGCATACGGCACCTGAAGCACCGGTGCCACCGGCAAGAACGACACCAACGCCACAGCCCACATGGACAGCGCAGAAGGCGACTCCTCACTCTTGAAACCGGTCGCTTTCAACGACGCCTCAAACAGCAGGTAAATCACCCACGCCGCCGCGAAACCGGCAATCAGAGCAACCGTCGCCGCCACCGGGTAGTACCCGATGCCCGTCGCATGGCTGATAGCGCCGGAAAGCTGCGGGAAAATCGGGTAAAAAGCCCACTGATTCTGCTGAACCACACCTGCCGCGTTCACCGGCAGCTCACTCGGGTAGCCCTGTACCGCGATCTGCTCATACCAGCCGGCATCCCAGATGCTAATGAACGACAAATAATCCAGATGCTGACCCCACGGGCTGCGCAGCTGCTGCTGACCGACCACGGCGAACACGATGAAGCCCCACACGCGGGACAGACCGTAAATCAGCAGTACCGACAGCCACGCGGGCAGGGCACGCAGACGCTCCCCCACCCGGTGCAGGCGCTCACCGGCGGCGGTGTACGCCCAGGTCAGAAGCTCATCAAAAGACTCGCTCCGTTCCTCGCCGGAGGCGGGGGTGGCGGCACCCTGCGCGGGAGAATACGCGGGGGAATCACTATTACGTTCAGGCGAAACACTCACGGGCGTTAGTTCCCCTCAGCCTGCGGGTTCTTTCGCTTCTCCACAAAGTCATGCGCGCTCAAGGTGCTCTCCGCATCATCAGACAGGGGAACCGCACCGCGGCGAACCGGCTCAGCGGCAGTCACGTTAGCATCAGCAGATTCTGCGGTCGAAGCGGCAGACTCAGCGGCGGGTGCGTTCTCGAGTGCCTTGTTATCTTCGGGTGCACCGACGAGAGGAGCGATAAAGCCGAAATCCTCCACACGGTCGAAGGTGCCCAGACCGTCACGGCCCACACCGCTAAAGAACGCGGCACCGGGCACGGCACGCTCACCGGAGAGCGCCACAACGGAGAGCACCGCAATGCCCGAAATCAGCAGGGCAAGCAGAATCAGAAGAAAGTTCATGTCAATCTCATATCATGCAGGACCGTCAACCCCTGACGGTCACCTAAATTCAAATAGTAGCGTCAGCACCGGCAGAATTAGCGCCGCGACTAGTCACCATCTTGGCTAGTCCTCGTCGCGGTCGCTGAGCAGCCAGGCACGCAGGTCCGCGTGGCAGCGGGTCAGCTGGCTAAAGCTCACGTGCTCATTATCGGTGTGCGCCAGCAGGGCGTCACCGGGGCCGAAGTTCACCGCGGGAATACCAATCTCGCTCAGGCGCGCTACGTCCGTCCAACCGTACTTCGGCTGAGGATCCTGCCCCACCGCCTCAATCAGGGAAGCCGCCAGCGGGGTGTCCAGGCCGGGGCGTGCCGCCGGGGAAAGATCCACAAAGTCCAGCTCATAACCGGCGAAGACCTCACGCACGTGGGCGACCGCCTCATCCAGGGTCTTATCCGGGGCAAAACGGTAGTTCACGTGCATTGCCGCCGCGTCGGGAATCACGTTACCGGCAACGCCACCAGAAATCTGCACCGCATTCAGACCCTCACGATAGTCCAGGCCCTCCACCGCGATAGTCTTCGGCTCGTAGGAGGCGAGCGCCGCCAACGCCGGTGCCAGTGCATGAATTGCGTTCTCGCCGCGCCATGCGCGTCCCGAGTGGGCGGCAAGGCCGCGGGTGCGCACAAAGAAACGCATGGTGCCGTTGCATCCGCCCTCGATGGTGCCGTTGGTCGGTTCGAGCAGCACACCGAAGTCTGCGTCGGTGATGAGCTCACCGTGGTTGCGGATCAGACGCGCCAGGCCGGAGAGCTCGCTGGCGACCTCTTCGTTGTCGTAGAAGATGTAGGTCAGGTTGTAGTCGGTGTCCTGCGCGGTCAGTTCGGCGGCGAGTTTCAGCTGAACCGCCACGCCGCCCTTCATATCGGTTGCGCCGCGGCCGTAGAGCACGTACCCGTCCTCTTCTTCACGCACCGTAGCGGGCACGGTACCCAGAGAGCCCTCAACGGTGGGCAGGGGCACGGTGTCCAGGTGACCGGCAAGGATAATGCGGGTGCGCTCGCCTTTAGCGCTCTCCCCCTCAGCTCCAGGCAGCGGCGGGAATTCGGTGCGGGCGATAATGGCGTCCCCGTCACGGGTCAGGTGCAGGTGCGGGCAGAACGACAGCGCCGTGTACACGGCGTCAGCAATTGGCTGCTCGCTGCCGGAAACCGACTCGTAATCCAGCAGGGCACGGGTCAGCTCGGGCATGGACACGTCCAGGTTCAGCGGTGGCTGCGGGACCTCGTGAGGCTCAGAATTATTGGGGGAAACGCTCATCCTTCCACCTTACAGGTTCGCCCGCGCTCACACCCACGCCCTCAACGCCCATATCGAGCATATGAGACGGTCTTGAAGGGGCTCTCACCCCCAAAACTATAATGGAAGGCATGTCTGAAAACACTCCCCGTTACGCCTCCGGCGTCGCACTGGTCAATGTTGTTGTCTCTGGCGAGCACGCCGGCACCGTCCTGGACGTCTGGTTCCCCGCGCCCTCCCTCACCCAGACCCCCGACCTGTCCATCGCGGACGAGCTGGAGGACCTGGTCGCTGAGCACCCGGCGCGCAATGCCCGCACCGAGGTGCGTACCGCCTCCATCAACCTGGATGAGGCACCCGAAGACGCTCTGGACGCGTACCTGCGTCTGCACCTGCTCTCCCACACCCTGGTTCGCCCTAATGAGCTGAACCTGGACGGCCTGTTCGGCACCCTGGCGAATGTTGCGTGGACTAACCACGGCCCGGTGCTTGCCGCCGAGTTCCAGAAGCTTGCGATTGGTCTGCGCAAGCTGGGCCACCTGAGTGTGAGCCACATTGATAAGTTCCCCCGCCTGGTGGATTACGTGGTTCCCGCCGGCGTGCGTATTGGTGACGGTGACCGCCTGCGCCTGGGTGCGCACCTGGCGTCCGGCACGACCGTGATGCACGAGGGCTTCGTGAACTTCAATGCCGGTACCCTGGGCACCTCCATGGTTGAGGGCCGTATTTCTCAGGGCGTTGTGGTGGGCGACGGCTCGGATGTGGGTGGCGGCGCCTCCACGATGGGCACTCTGTCCGGCGGCGGTACTCAGCGCGTGTCCATTGGTGAGCGTTCCTTGCTGGGTGCGGAGTCCGGTATCGGTATTGCCCTGGGTGATGATTGCGTGGTTGAGGCTGGCCTGTACGTGACCGCTGGTTCGCGCGTGAGCGTTCTGTTGCCGGGTCAGGAGGCGCGCGTGGTGAAGGCTGCGGAGCTGTCCGGCGTGTCGAACCTGCTGTTCCGCCGTAA
>ENA-OWMY01000442-OWMY01000442.1-metagenome-genome-assembly--contig:-NODE-442-length-12763-cov-8.279037_pt1 | contig 12763 bp, 13 predicted proteins | sample MGYA00245358_ERZ651122 | MGnify/ENA primary metagenome ERZ651122 (study PRJEB26857, sample SAMEA4031752) | metagenome | biome: human; feature: oral; material: saliva | place: Philippines | collected 2014...
CAACCAAAAACGAATTAAACTTGGTTTCAAAGGATTGAGCCCAGTACAATACAGAGCTCAGTATTTAAGTTAACTAACCTGTCCAACTTTGGGGGCAGATCATGTTTGCTAAGTGGGGTTATTTCTTCTCCGCCCCAAAAGCTGCTCCCCATTGGTTCCCAGCGCTAACCATTCCCCCAAGTTCTTTAGCATTATTTCCATAGAATTTCCCTTCTACTTTTCCAGTTCCAATTAAAGCAGAATAGTTTGCTGAACCCGTGAAACTATTACCTGAAATACGGGAGTTCACGTTGATTATTGCTTCATTAAAGTTCAATGAACCTGTTAAGGTTTTATCTGCAAAGTTGGCATTAAAACGAGACGTGCCTTTTAAGTAGTCATCATCGCTTTCTATGTTAGCAGCAGAGAGAATACTACGTCCTTCATAGCTTGCAGTGCCCGTAGTTGGCATATTGGCTGTTGGATTACCGTTATAAAATAGGTAATCTTTGGCATTCTCATGTTGGCTTCCGATAGCTCCGAAACTACTATTTTTATATGCAACAACCATCGTTTTGTGATTTGCATCACGAAGTGTTAGCCAGCTGCCTGAACTAATTCCAGGTCCACCAATGGTTAGTTCTGTTCCGTCTACATTCAATTTGTATGGGGTGTAACCTTCTATTTTACTGATTTTAAGAACTGGATGATCCATACCAGAGATAGTGATTGCCTCCCCTGTTACTTTTGGGGTCGCTTGTGGCTGGCTTGGGCTTACATTTGGTGGCGTTGTCGTTGTTGTAGTCGTTGAACTATCAGAATTACTACTCCCACAAGCCGCCAATGTAAATGCAGCTAAAGTAGTTACGCTAAATTTTGCAATTTGTTTAGAAAATAACATCATTATGATCCTCTTAAGATTAAAGGTAAGTAAAATTATTGTTTTTTAGCACCAAATGCAGCACCAAAATTGTAATCATGAGATTCGGCAATACCTCCAAGCTCTTTAGCGTTTTCACCAAAGAATTTACCTTGTACTTCCACTCTAGTCTTGTTGGCAAAATCTTCAGAAGTAGCTGAGCCTGTGAAAGTATTATTTTTGATGTCGGCTGTGATGTTTACAGGCTTAATAGTATTAGCAGTTAATGTACCATTTAATTTTTTGTTACCAAAATCGACGTTAAAGGTTGATTGCCCGACTAATAATTTTGTGTCATTAATTCCATCTGTATCGTGGAAAACAGCGTGCCCTTGATAAGATGCTGTTCCACTCATCGGCATAGCTTGAGTTGGATTGCCATTGTAGAAAAGATAGTCTGCAGTATTTTCATCTTGTGAACTTACAATACCAAAGTGTGAATCCCTGAATTTCTCACAACAAATGTTCACATCTCTTCTAGTATTTTGATCAGAAAAACTTGCCCACTCACGTGTAGGTAGATATTCATTAGGATCAACCGCTATTTCAACGCCTTCAATACTGATCTTGTTTAAATGAAATTGGTTGAGCGGATAAATTTGAATATCTAATTCTTCAGTGCCTACTTTATCTTTAACCGAACTAAATGCACCCGTGCTGCTATCTGAAACTCCATTTTCTGGTTTCGCTTCCGTTTTTGGCTGAACTGGTTGCTCTGTAGGTGTGCTAGGTTGAGGTTCACTTGGTTGTGTTGGGAGAGCACTCTCTTTTGCTGGCGGAGTAACTGCTACCATAGAATTGGAGGCTGTTGAAGTCTGAGATTGATTTTGCACTTGGTTTTGTTGCGGACTAGAAGGTTTCGTAGTCTGCTGAGATGTAGTTTGATTAGCTGAATTAGCCTGATTGGTTGTAGTTGTTTGAGTTGGCACTGTTTGAGCTGGCGTAGGCTGGACTGGCGCTGTTGGCGTTGAGTTAGAAGAACTACCGCGCCCATCACTCCCACAAGCGGTCAAAATTAACGCTGACAATGCAGTTAAACCCAATTTAGTTAAATGTTGCTTAGTAAGTACCATTTTATTCTCCTTTTTGATGGTTTATGCCATAGAAATATAACAAAAAATGTATTCTAAAGATAGAGATTGTTATACTGTGAAACATTGAAAAACTTAACGAAAATCAAACAATGAAGAAAAACAATCAAGAAAAAACAGACAACGAAGTGCGCCTTGATAAATGGCTTTGGGCAGCACGTTTTTACAAAACGCGTTCGATTGCCAAAGCAATGATTGAGGGCGGAAAAGTGCATTACAACGGGCAGAGAGCCAAAGTTAGCAAAGCGGTGGAAATTGGGGCGACGATCAAGCTGCGCCAAGGCAATGAAGAAAAAGAAGTAGAAGTATTGGCATTAAGCGATCAACGACGAGGTGCACCAGAAGCACAACTGCTATATCAAGAAACTGAAAAAAGCGTGAAACAGCGCGAGGCGATTGCATTTGCTCGTAAGGCAAATGCCCTTTCGATGCCGCATCCAGATCGCCGCCCGAATAAGAAAGAGCGCCGAGAGTTAGTCAAATTTAAAGAGCACATCTTGTAATTTGTAAAAGTATCTCCATATTGTGTGCAACATTTATTCCCCCTTATTTAAGGGGCTTTTTTTATTTTAAGGAACATTATGTATAAACAAGACAACGACAAACTCTATCGCTACTTATTCCAAAACCGTGCTGTGCGTGGCGAATGGGTACGCTTAAATGATACTTTTACCGAAACATTAAACACGCATCACTACCCAATCGCGGTGCAAAATTTATTAGGTGAGATGTTGGTCGCAACCAGCCTTTTAACCGCTACAATGAAATTTGAAGGCACTATTACCGTGCAAATTCAAGGCGATGGTCCGTTAAAATTAGCGGTCGTAAATGGCAATGAGCAGCAGCAATTACGTGCATTAGCTCGTGTAGAAGGTGAAGTGGCAGAAACAGCTACTTTACACGAAATGATCGGCAATGGCGTGTTGGTGATTTCTATCATCCCAACCGATGGCGAACGCTATCAAGGCGTCATTGGCTTAGATAAACCAACAATTCGTGAATGCTTAGAAGATTATTTCGTGCGTTCTGAGCAGTTACAAACACATTTGGTGATCCGCACAGGCGAATATGAAGGCACAGCTGTTGCAGGTGGAATGTTGTTGCAAATTATGCCAGACGGTACGGGAACGCCTGAAGATTTCGAGCATTTAGCTACTTTAACTGAAACCGTGAAAGATGAAGAGTTATTCGGCTTAACCGCAGAAGAGTTGCTTTATCGCCTATACCACGAAGAACACGTGCAAGTTTATGAACCGCAAAATACCGAATTCAAATGTGGCTGCTCACGCGAACGTTCTGGCAATGCAATTTTATTATTGCCAATGGAAGAAATTGAGGAAATGTTGTCAGAAAAAAATGGTGTGATTGATATGCAATGCGAGTGTTGTGGCACGCAATATTTCTTTGATAAAAAAGCGATTGAAGAGTTTAAAGAAGAAGCGGATAAATTAAACCAATTAGGGCTATAAAACAAAAATAGGGCGGATCATTTCTGCCCTATTTTTTATTTCTTTTTATTCAATAATCAAATTTTATTCACTTTTTCAACAAAAATGTGAGGTCTCTCACATTTTCTATAAACTCTTCGGTGATTTAATTTACTTTTAACATGCAAATAACTAGAATTATCAGCTGCCAATAAGGCAGAATTTAACTTTTTTATTCTAGGATAACGTTATGTTGTGGTTTTTCTTTTGCGTAGCCATCTTGGTGCTTGGCTACTTCATTTACGGGAAAATTATCGAAAAAATTTTCGTAATTAACCCGAAACGCCAAACGCCTGCTCATCAAATGAACGATGGTGTGGATTATATGCCAATGTCAAAAACGAAAATTTGGCTTATTCAATTATTAAATATTGCGGGAACAGGTCCAATTTTTGGTCCTATTCTTGGTGCGTTATATGGACCTGTTGCGATGCTTTGGATCGTACTTGGCTGTATCTTCGCAGGTGCGGTGCACGACTACTTCTGCGGTATGTTAAGTATCCGACATGGCGGTGCAACAATGCCATATTTGGCGGGTAAATTCTTAGGTCGTCCTGTTAAAGTATTCATCAACGCATTGGCACTTATCCTTCTTTTATTAGTTGGAGTGGTATTCGTAGCAAGCCCAGCACAATTGATGGGCACAATCACAATGGATGTATTTGGTGCTTCACAAGGTGCATTACAATTGGGTGATGCAGAGGCCATTCACCAAGCTGTTGAAGCGGGGGGGATTAAAGTTTGGGGCATGGATAAAGCGACAGTTATTTCACTTTGGACATTTATTATCTTTGCTTACTATATTCTCGCAACATTACTTCCAATTGATAAAATCATTGGTCGTATCTATCCATTATTCGGTGCGTTATTGCTATTTATGTCTGTAGGAATGGTTTATGGGCTAGTTTCTGCTCATTTTAGTGCAACTGATCCAATTGAATTTTTCCGTACTATTAATGCAGATGGTCAAGGCTTAACTTGGGCGAAATTTACTCAAAATTTCCAAGTGAAAGGTGATGTGCCAATATGGCCACTTTTATTCTTAACCATTTCTTGTGGTGCGTTATCTGGTTTCCACGCAACTCAAACGCCATTAATGGCACGCTGTGCAGAAAATGAAAGTGAAGGTCGCTTTATTTTCTACGGTGCTATGATCGCCGAAGGTGTAATTGCATTAGTATGGTGTATGGTGGGGCTAGCATTTTATGAAAATCCACAAGCATTACAAGATGCCATTTCTGCAGGTTCGCCATCTAAAGTGGTATACGATAGTTCAATACATTTCTTAGGCTTTATTGGTGGTATATTTGCAGTATTAGGTGTTGTAGTGTTACCTATTACCTCTGGTGACACGGCATTCCGTGCAGCACGCTTACAATTAGCAGAGATTTTCGGAATTGATCAACGTTCATTAGTAAAACGTTTATATATTGCAGTTCCATTGTTCGTATTAGGTTACTTTGTATCCACAGTTGATTTCAGCATATTATGGCGTTACTTCACTTGGGCAAACCAAATGACAGCAATGGTCATGTTATGGACAGCAGCTGCATACTTATATCGTTATCATAAATTCCACTGGGTAGCTTCAATTCCAGCGTGGTTTATCACAACCGTATGTGCAACTTATTTGTTCTATAATAAAATTGGTTTCGGCTTAGACTACCAGCTTTCCGTATATCTTGGCTTTGCAACAACTATTGTTTGTATTGTATTATTCTTCACAATGCTTAAACCATTAGGTGAGCGTGATGAAGATGCATATACAGTAACAGAAACTAAATAGTTAAAATAGAGAAGGGAGTAATTAGCCTCCCTTCAAAAGTTAATTCAAGGACTAAGCTCTATAATTTATGGGATTAGTCCCTTTTGGGTTGATTATTTTCTGTTCCTGATAAAGATATTATCTAATCACACCACACGCCATACGAGCACCACCACCGCCAAGTGCTGTTGGATGATCGGAATGGTTATCGCCGCCTGCGTGAATCATAATTGCGTGGTTTCTCACTTCATCTAATTTCTTTAAGCGTGGAGCTAATACGGGTTGTGTTGCTGTGCCATCATGTAACACGGTTAAAGCTGGAAGATCGCCTAAGTGTGCATCGTCAGACCAAGGGAATCCATGACCTTTCGCTTTGGTTGGGTTCCAGTGCCCCCCAGCCGCTAAACCAGCGGTGAGTTTTCCGTCTTTCTCTTTTGGCTCACAGCTTGGATTTTCGTGAATATGGAAGCCGTGTAAACCTTCTGCTAAACCAGTTAGATTTGGAGTAAACACTAAGCCGTAAGCAGATTCAGTAATTTCAACCGTACCTACATCTTTGTTGCCGTGTTGTACATCCAATTGTTGCACTTTCACTACTAATTTTGCAGGCTCATTTGCATTTGCCACAGAAGTTGCAAATAATCCGCCTAAAATGACCGCTAATACTGTTTTGATTTTCATCTTAATTTCCTCTTTAAAAGCACCGTTATCGGTGGTTATATTCTAACCACTTTCGTTTTATTTTATCTAGAATAAAGTAATCGGCAAAAACATTGTATTTTTACGTTGCATTTTCATCAAAAATCTTGTATTTATGCAAGCTATCACTCAAAACAACATTTATTTAATTATTCAGGAGCAACACAATGCAAAATGTCGGTTTTATCGGTTGGCGTGGAATGGTAGGGTCTGTGTTAATGGATCGTATGGTTCAAGAAAATGACTTCGCAAACATCAACCCTGTTTTCTTCACTACTTCACAAGCTGGTCAAAAAGCCCCTATATTTGCAGGTAAAGATGCAGGCGAGTTAAAAAACGCTTTCGATATTGAAGAATTAGCGAAATTAGACATTATCGTGACCTGCCAAGGTGGTGATTATACCAACGAAGTTTATCCAAAATTACGTGCAGCAGGCTGGAATGGCTACTGGATTGATGCCGCATCTGCCCTTCGTATGGAAAAAGATGCCATCATCGTATTAGACCCCGTGAACCAACACGTTATTTCTGAAGGCTTGAAAAATGGCGTGAAAACCTTTGTGGGTGGTAACTGCACAGTGAGCTTGATGTTAATGGCAATCGGTGGTTTATTCGAAAAAGATTTAGTGGAATGGATCTCTGTTGCAACCTACCAAGCGGCTTCTGGTGCGGGTGCGAAAAATATGCGTGAATTGCTTTCACAAATGGGCTTATTACGCGATGCGGTAAAAGATGAGCTTGCAAATCCAGCCTCTTCTATTTTAGATATTGAACGTAAAGTGACGGCTGAAATGCGTTCTGACAGCTTCCCAACAGAAAACTTTGGTGCGGCATTAGGTGGTAGCTTAATTCCTTGGATCGACAAATTGTTACCAGAAAGCGGACAAACCAAAGAAGAGTGGAAAGGCTATGCAGAAACCAACAAAATTTTAGGTTTAAGTGACAACCCAATTCCTGTTGATGGCTTATGCGTGCGTATCGGTGCATTACGTTGCCACAGCCAAGCGTTCACAATCAAGCTCAAAAAAGATTTACCATTAGCGGAAATTGAGCAAATCATCGCTTCACACAACGAATGGGTAAAAGTAATACCAAATGACAAAGAAACAACATTACGCGAATTAACCCCTGCGAAAGTAACAGGTACATTAAGCGTGCCAGTAGGTCGTCTACGCAAATTGGCAATGGGTCCTGAATACTTAGCTGCTTTCACTGTAGGCGACCAATTATTATGGGGTGCAGCAGAGCCTGTACGTCGTATTTTGGTTCAATTAATTAAATAATTTTTCCTCGCAACAAGCGGTAGATTTTGATGAGCAGTTTGCAAACACTCAACAAAATTCTACCGCTTTTATTATTCAACTCATCTTATGAAAAAACCAACATCCCCCATCAAAATTGTCTTTTTCGACATCGACTACACCCTTTACATCAAAGACGAAGCTCGTATTCCTACCTCAATTACGGAGCAGGTACTTCCACGCCTCAAAGCAAAGGGTATTATTCCTGCTATTGCTACTGGGCGAAATTACGAGGGATTCCCTGAAGCACTTAAGCCTTTGATGAACGAAAATGGCTTTGAGCTTTTTGTGACTATTAACGGGCAAGATAATCTTTACCAAGGCAAGCAGATTTCAGATTACCGCTTAAGTGTGCAACGTATTCAACAAGCGGTCGAAAAACTGAAAAAATTGGGTATTGCTTATGCTTTTGTTAGCCGTAAGGCAATTGCTGTGTCGGAAAACAGCGAGATAGTTTGGAATGCTACTTCTCCGATTACTAAAGATTACATCGTTGATCCGAAGTTTTATCTTAAAGACACTACCGTGCAAATGCTGGCGTATTATTCCGAAGGGCGAACACAAGAAGTGATAGATGCAGGCGTATTGGGCTCAGATTTAAAAGCAGTGCGCTGGAATGAAAATGCGGTAGATATTTTGCTTAAAGATAACTCCAAGGCTCGTGGTATTCAAGATGTGATCAACTATTTCGGCTTTAACATTGAGAATGCAATGGCATTTGGTGATGGCTTAAATGATATGGAAATGTTGGATACTGTTGGCTTTGGCGTAGCAATGGGCAATGCAGAGCCAGAACTCAAACTATTAGCGGATTTCGTCACCAAAGATATTCGTGAAGATGGGATTTTGTATGCGTTGGAGGAATTAGGGGTGATTTAAAGCCCATAAAAACGCAAGCTGTTTTCGAGTACTTGTGTTTTTACTTTTTCTACCGTCAATCTTTTCAATTCTGCCAATTTTTCTACCACAGCACCAAGCTGGGTAGAAATTGCTTTGTCTTCTAATCCTTCGTGTTGCCACGGGCTGTCTGTTTCCACCAGTAACCGATCAAGTGGTAATATTTTTGCTACTCGTTGTGTTTTGGGATTCCATAAAATATCGGGCGTAAGGCTTGCGGCATAAGGTGTTTGTAAAAATTGTGCTAACGAAGCTTCATCGGTTTTAAACCAGTGAAAATGAGCTTTTATAATCTGATACTTCTTAAGTAGTGCCAAAGTAGGTAACACGTCATCGTGCACAATATGCAAATTAAGTGGTAAATTTGATTGCTTGGCGAAGGCAACAAAGCGCTCAAGTAACGAGAAATAAGGGGCGTAATCCAAATTTGGATTTTCTCGCTTCAGATAATGCGGTAATCCGACTTCACCAATAGCAGTCAGATTTTGCTGGTATTTTGCAAGCCAGTTAAACAGTTCATTTTGCTCACTTGCAGTTGGTAGAGCTTGCTCTGGATGGAAACCCGAAGCGATATGGATTTTATGCGGGCATTGCTGTTGTAATGCGAGTAAAGTTTGGCTACTCTTAAGGTTTATCGCTACCGCAAGTACGCCCGTAATGTGAGGATCTGCTAGCGTGTTTTGTTGTAGCTCGGTGGAGAGTTGATCGAAATGGATGTGGGTGTCAAAAAGCATGTTTTCTTTGGTTTATAGGTGGTTTTATCTTGTATATACTTCGTATTCATTTCTGCCAAATTTCCCCTTTTTGCTAAAGAAGGGCATTTTCTTTCTGCAAATAAGATATTGATTCTACTCATTTCAATGATACTGAAGTTAAACAGTACAAATTTGATTTTTAAAAGATCCCTTTTTAGTAAAGAGGGTGGGGGAGATTTGGCAGAATTTAACTAACATAAATTAACGAATCTACTGTACCATCTTCTCTGCAATTGTTAAAAAACCATCTGCAGTGCGGAAAATTTCATCGAAACCTTGAGCCTCTAAGATTTTATCTGATACCTCGCGAAATGCTCCTTCTCCGCCCGATTTAGTAAGCACCCAGTCTGCTTTTTCCTTCACATAATCGTGGGCGTTTTTAGTGGCAATTGCCAAGCCACACACTTCAAATGCAGGCAGATCAAGCGTATCATCGCCGATAAAAGCCGTTTGTTTTGGTGTTACTCCCACTTGTTGCATAATATCGAAACAGGCAGAGCGTTTTTCCATTTTACCTAAATGTACGAGTTGAATTTTTAGTGCCTCAAGCCGTTTTCGGAGTAACGGATGATCACCACCCGAAATCACCGCTACTTGAATACCACAACTTTGCAACATTTTTATACCTAAGCCATCGTGTACGTGAAAGCGTTTCATTACTTCGCCCTCAGCAGTATAGTACAACCCACCATCAGTTAAGACACCGTCTACGTCGGTAATGACTAATTTGATATTGGTTAAATCCATCTTATTACCCTTTTATGATATGATTTCTGTATTATAGCCCTCGTTAATGTAAAAGAGAGAATTATTATGTCGATTTCTGAAAATTTATCTCGTATTCAACAACAAATTAAGCAAATTTCTGCCGAGTACCAACGCGAAAATGTACGTTTATTAGCTGTTTCCAAAACTAAACCTGTGCAAGCAATTGAGGAAGCCATTAGAGCAGGTCAATGTGCTTTTGGTGAAAATTACGTGCAGGAGGGGGTTGAAAAAATCGCCTATTTTTCAGGCAATAAATCGTTGGAGTGGCATTTTATCGGACCGTTACAATCGAATAAAAGTCGCTTGGTAGCAGAGTATTTTGACTGGATTCAAACCGTGGATCGTTTCAAAATTGCCGAGCGTTTGAATGACCAACGTCCTGAGCATTTGCTTCCACTCAATGTGCTTATTCAGATTAATATCAGTGATGAAAGCTCAAAATCAGGAATTCAGCCTGAAGAAATGTTTTCACTTGCAGAAAAAATCAGTCAATTTCCACGTTTGAAATTACGTGGCTTGATGGCAATTCCCAAGCCAGAAAGTGAACCTGAGCAACAGAAGATAGCATTGCGTAAAATGAAAGATTTATTCAACCGCTTGCAACAACGGTTTGAGAGCGTTGATACGCTTTCAATGGGAATGTCAGATGATATGGCAAGTGCAATTGAGTGTGGCTCAACGATGGTACGCATCGGCACGGCAATTTTTGGGGAGAGGAATTATTCTCAAAAAGTATAAAATATATCGTTTTAGTTTGAAAGAGTGAATTAAAGATGGTTTTTACATATTGAAAGCTCTATGTCGATAGTTTAAATATTGCTAATAATAATTCTTTATTAAATAAAGTTGACTTACTTAGTAGCATGCCTAAAAGTTCAATATTTTTTTAGATAAATTTATTATCACCACTTCGGAGCAATTATTTACAGGGAAAAAATGTTAATTGTACGCTATTTTTATGGCTGTTTGTTATACAATCCCAGCCGATTCATTAATTTTCAAATTAAATACAGCCTGACGGAAATAGCTTTATTGTGTGGTCAAAGCAACTCAGCGAGTTGGCACAAAGAAAGTAACATTTGCAGACTTTGGTGGTTTATATTACTCATCAAGTCGAATTAGAAAAATTTGCGACTCAAGAGATAGATTTAACCGCTTACAAAGGGTAAGATGTAATTACTTATAACAAGGAAAAACAGAGAGGTAACGATGTTTGTTGAAATTTACGGGCGTTTAACTTGCCCATATTGCATTCGTGCGAAAGCATTAGCGGAAAAAATGAAATCAGAATTATCCGATTTCGATTTTAAATTTGTAAATATGCCTGAAGAAGGTATTACCAAAGAAGATTTAGTGCCACGTGTCGGCAAGCCAGTTGAAACCGTACCACAAATTTTCTTAGATAACGTTCATGTTGGTGGTTGCACCGATTTCCAAGCGTTAGTGAAAGAGAAGTTTGGGATTGAGGTTTAGTTAAACTAAAATAAAAAGTCTAGCATTTGCTAGACTTTTTGCTTTCTATCTTAATAAAAAATTAAAGTTTTGCTAAAAGCATTGCTTCTAATTTTTCTTGGTCGATCGCGAATTTACGGATGCCTTCTGCTAATTTTTCTACAGCCATTGGATCTTGGTTATGTTCCCAATAGAATTCAGCTTCCGTCATTGGTGCAGGGCGAGATTGTACTTCACCGTTAAAGTTTAATTTACGTACTAATGGTTCGTTGTTTTCTTGTAATGCTTTTAATAGAGCTGGTGCGATAGTTAAGCGGTCACAACCTGCTAATTCGGTAATTTCACCTGCATTACGAAAACTCGCACCCATTACGACAGTTTTATAGCCGTATTGTTTGTAGTAGTTGTAGATTGAAGTAACAGAAACTACGCCTGGATCTTCAGCTGGAGCATATTCTTTTTGATCTGAGTTTGCTTTGTACCAGTCTAGAATTCGACCAACAAATGGTGAGATTAAGTAAACACCGGCTTCAGCACAAGCACGTGCTTGAGCTTGTGAGAAAAGAAGGGTTAAATTACAGTTGATTCCCTCTTTTTCTAATTGCTCAGCGGCTTTAATACCTTGCCATGTTGAAGCGATTTTAATTAAGATGCGATCATTTGAGATGCCTGCTTCATTATAAAGAGCCATAAGTTTACGAGCTTTGGCTATGGTTTTCTCAGTATCGTATGAGAAGCGTGCATCGACTTCAGTTGAAATACGCCCTGGAACGATTTTTAAAATTTCTAAACCGATGTTTACTGCTAATTTATCTTCTGCATCAACTAGTTGTTGTGCTTTATCATTGCTTTTTGTTTTTGCATAAGCCACCGCTTCATCAATAAGTGGTGCATACTGTGGTAATGCCGATGCACTTAAAATTAAAGAAGGGTTAGTGGTAGCATCTTGTGGTTGGTATTGCTTGATTGCATCAATGTCACCAGTATCTGCAACAACAACAGTCATTTCTCTTAAAGCGTCTAATTGGCTCATAATGTTTTCCTATAATGTTATCTAATGAATTGTTGAAAATATGCTTACATATAATAGCTGATTTTTTCTCGCATTTATGTGAGATAGATCACACTTGTCTGAATGTAATCAAAAGTAATTCTAAATTCAATCAAAAATCCTCAAATTATTGCTTTAATAGAGTAAATCGCTAAACGGAAGTTCTGCAAAGTAAGTTATTTAAGCAAAATTTGCTAGAAAAAACGCCTTTATGTTTTAATTGTAAACAGTTGGTAAATTTTTTTAAAATTTTTGCAAAAAATGCTTGCGCGGTTTTAATTTTTCTCTATAATGCACCTCACACAACAACGCACTGTTGTGAACGATTTAGATTAATATGCAGTGCGTCGTTTCTTTTTGTTCTTTAACAACTTATCAGACAATCTGTGTGGGCACTTGTTGATTGACTTAGTTAAAATATTTTAATTTTGAAGTCTTGATAAAAGTGCTAACTAGAAATTCATTTTTACCTTAAAACTAAATTAATTTTTAATTTAGTTTATAGAGTAGTGAAACTAAGCTTAAGCAGTTTATTGAGCGATTGAACTTTTTGAATTGAAGAGTTTGATCATGGCTCAGATTGAACGCTGGCGGCAGGC
>ENA-OWMY01000445-OWMY01000445.1-metagenome-genome-assembly--contig:-NODE-445-length-12730-cov-9.635424_pt1 | contig 12730 bp, 6 predicted proteins | sample MGYA00245358_ERZ651122 | MGnify/ENA primary metagenome ERZ651122 (study PRJEB26857, sample SAMEA4031752) | metagenome | biome: human; feature: oral; material: saliva | place: Philippines | collected 2014 | study...
CTCAAGTACAGCCTGCGGCTAGTTTCCTAGTTTGCTCTTTGATTTTCATTGAGTACAAAGAGCTTGGCAACAGGCTCTTTTTGCATTGCGTTTGTTAAGAAAAGCAAAGAACATTGATATACATTTAAATAAAAATTATTGTATGTTGTCTCCCTCAACTTGGAATGATAAGGGAATAACTAGAAAGATTTGTGAATACAAACTATTTCTGATATACTAACTGTACAGTAATAATGAATGATAGGATATGGGATGAAAGAATTTCAATTTGAGAGAAAGCAGCGTTTTTCTTTGAGAAAATATACAATAGGAGCTTGCTCGGTCTTGCTAGGAACGAGTTTATTTTTTGCAGGTATGGGGGCTCAACCCGTACAGGCTGCAGAAACGACTTCAACACTAATTTCAAGTCATTACTTGGATGAGCAGGATTTACCTGAAAAGCTGAAATCTGAGTTGCAATGGTTTGAAGAAAATAAGATTGAGGTAAAAGAGGGAAAAGAATACTATTTTGTCTATCGAAAATTGGCTACAAGATTACCAGAAACAGGTCTGTTTTCTAATGATGGGATGTTTATCTTGGGAGCAGGATTATTATTGCTTTCCTTCACTTTAATCAAGAGAAAAAAGGGAGCGTCTTACTTCCTTGTGAGCGTCTTTGCTGTTGGTGGTTGGGGAGCATCCATCTCTGCTTTAGAAAATCTGGTAGAATTGCAACCAGCCCTTGTTAAGAGAGTAGAAGGTCAGTTTTTACCAAGTCCTGAAAGAGTTCAAGGATATGAATTTACGGGATATTATTTGGTAAGAGATAGTGCTAGCAAGGAACTTTCTGTTGATAAGGTAGAGTCGCCAGCATTATCTCAAAAGGAGGAAAGTTTAGAACTTCAATCTAAGAAGATTGTACCACAGACTGCATCTCATTTTAGCTCGACTAAAGATCTTGTGCAATCTCCTCAACCATCTTACTCAGTTGAGCCTGTTTTAAATCCAACTCCTGAAAAAAGTATGAGTATTGAGTCTAAAAAAGTACCGGATGAAGGAATGAAAACTGTTATTGAAGACAAGCCAGAACTGGAAGTTAGGGTAGGGGAGATAGAGTTTGAAACTCAATTGCAGTCTGACCCAACTCTGGCTAAGGGAGAAAAAAGAATTTCTATAGAAGGTGCCAAGGGACAAGAACGAATCTTAACAGAAGTAAGGGTTATCGATGGTGTTGTAAGGCGAAATGAAGTGGGGAGAGAAGTGCTTCGTGAACCAGTTACTCAGGTGATTCTGGTCGGGACAAAAGAGAAGGAACCTCAAGAAAATGGCATAAGCACAGCCCCGGAAGTCCAACCAACTCTCCCCTCTTATGAAGGCGGTGTTTCCGGCGATCCTTCGGTAGAGCCGTCTCTTCCTTCTTATGAGAGCGGTGTTTCCGGTGAGCCTTCGGTAGAGCCGTCTCTTCCTTCTTATGAAGGTGGCGTTTCCGGCGAGCCTGAGATACAGGAGGCTCTCCCAGAGTATAAAGAAGACACTCAACTTCCTCAGACCAAAGTGGAGACCAAAGCTGTTCCTTATGAAACCGTTTATGAAAAGAATGAGGAACTAGACCACGGCGTTACAAGAGTAAAGATTCCGGGTGTTGAGGGACAAGAACAAGTTACTACTACCTATACTAAAGATCAAGCAAGTGGAAATATTTCTGAGAATAAAACTGTCAAAATAGTAGCTAACAAAGTTGATCAAGTTGTAGAAGTTGGAACTAAACCGAGTGTTGAAACTACTGTCCTATCTCATAAAACGATTTACCAAGTGAATCCTGCTTTGGAGTTCAGACAAGAGAAAGTAGCGGTTGCAGGGCGTGATGGTTCGGTGGAAACTAGGACGACTTATCGACTAGACAAGGCAACAGGTCAGGTGACGGTATCTGACACTACTAGACAAGTAAATCCAGCAGTCGATAAAGTGATTCAAGTTGGTAATGTGGAAAAAGTAATACAACCGATTGCTGTTACTGAGGAGCGAAGAGAGGATTCTTCACTTGCTAAAAATATAGAAAAGGTAGCATCTGAAGGAGAAGTTGGTGAGAATACACTTACCAGAACCTACGCTATCAATGAACAAACTGGTGAATTGATTAATCCTCAAGAAGCGAGTCAAATAACAAAACCAATGAAACCGAGAGTTGTTTTAGTTGGTAATCAGGAGGATAAACCACACTTACTTCCGGCTAATAGTGAGAGAGAAGATGCTGTGGATGTGTCTGCTCTTACCACAAGCGCGAAATCAGTAGACTTCTTACATGACAGTAAACTAAAAGCACAGTTAGAGCCTGCCTATGATCCTCGAGATATTATAACAAAGAGAATTGCGCTCAGAAAAACACACCCAAATATCACTGACCAAGAAGTCAAAGATATGTTGCGCACAGAGTATCTTCAAAAACTGTCAATTCAAGAAAGCTTTGATCAGACGAAGACGCAAGCTGAGTCAAGTTTCAAAAAGATTGCCTCTCATACTTTGGGAATTATAGGAGATACCCCTGAAAATCGTAGCAAGGTCAAACAAGAGCTGGAGCAATACAAAGAGCAGATCTTGTTGGGACTGTCTTATATCAATCGTTTTTATAATATTCAATTTGGGGACACGAATATTCGTGATATTCTGGCCTTTAATCCAAGCTCATTTGGCAATAAGACAATGACCGCCTTGGATAGTTTGAAAAAATTAGGATCCATGTCTTATGAAGAGATGAAATTGACCAATAGTCCTCAAACATTTACAAAGTATTTATCTACCATTACAGGTAAGGCTAGCTTGAAGGAATTTTTAGACAGCAATCGCCAACTCTTTACGTCAGATGATGCGGATACTTGGCTTAAAAAATCTAGCCAAGCTATGATTGTTGAAAAACCATCTAAGGAAAATCCTTCAGCGTATGTCGGGCTATATAGCAAGTTGACAGCTGGGGAAAAGGATCCTCGTAAACAAGAGGCTAATATGGCTGCTATTTTGGGACTTTTGAATGTGAAAGAACCACATGTTTACGTAATTAGTAATATGGCGACGATTACTTACGGTAACATTGGTTCCTATATAGATACTTCTCTTGCCCAGTCTAATCCAACTAAGTATCAGGCTGAGCTTGCTAGAGTCAAGTCTTTAATTGAAAAGGCGGCTGTACAACAAGCCAACTATGTTGATACTCTTTATCGTATAACAAAACCAGAAAATCGTGATAAGTTGCTGACAAATCGCTTGATTATTGATACGATGAAGAAATATACAAGTAATCCGAATGCACAGATTGATAGCACTTGGTCACCAGCTACTGGTAGTGGAGCTGATAAGGGGGTCGACCAGTTTATGACTCCTATGAATTACTATTCTCCAGTAAGTAAGGTGGGAGCTGAGGCTAATGGATTAGGTGTCCGTTACTTTATAGATAGGGTTCTGGATGATAGAGGTTCAGCTACTTATTCTCATGAAATGACGCACTTACTAGATAGAACGGTCTTGTTTAATAATCACGGTCGTCGAGATGGTACAGGAGCAGAGTTTTATGCCCGTGGTATTTTTGAAAACTCCTATAATCCAGAAAAGGATACTTATTTCAATCTCAACTTTGTATATGATGAGAGTGATAAGAATGGATTTTACAATAAAACACCTGATCGATTTAAAACGGCAGAAGATTTGCAATCTTATATGAAGGGAAGTTTTGATGTCCTTTATACTCTAGATTATCTAGAAGCAGAGGCAAGTAAAGGCTTATCTGCAGAAGACAAGATGAGTTATTTCAAAAAAATAACGCCAATCACTTCAACAGGTCCTAGAACTTGGGTAGATTACCGTAATACAGCAGTTAAACCGACTCATAAGAGTGAGGAGATTCAAGCTCTGACCTTAGAAGATGCCAAAAAATTGACAGATATTGATAGTTTGATTGACAATCATATCCTGGTCAATCGTTATATCATTGCTGGTTTTTCAGATAAAGGTAAAATTGCAGCAAATGGTTATTATACTGTTGATATGTTTGACACCATTTATGGTGTTAGTCAAAATGACTCTGGTATGAGTGGGGACATCACCTTTAGAAAACAAGCCTTTGAATTGATGGCTGCTTTGGGCTATTATGAAGGATTTGTTCCTTATGTTTCAAATCAATACAAACAAGTAGCAGAGTCTGAGAACAAGCCTTTATCTGATACTTACATTTTCAATAAAATTTTGAATGGTAAGAGCTATGCTGAGTTCAAAAAAGCACAGATCAAGGAAAGAGTAGCTAAGATTAATCAATTGAAACCTTTGACAATCCAATATGAAGGTCAGGAAATAAGTCTGACAAGTCAGAAGTTAAGTGAATTGATGCAGAAAGCTGTCCAAGAGGAGTTGAAACAGATAAAAGCAGGAAATACAACGGCTAAAAAGTTTGAGTTTATTGAAACTCCAGTGCAAAAACTGAAACAAGCGATTTATAAAGCTTATCTTAAAGATTCAGATGACTTTAGACAGTCGATTTACAATAGCTAAGACAAAAGGGACATCTCTCTGGAATGAACATTCAGAGAGGTGTTTTTTGCGCTCTTGTAGCTTTGAGGATTAAAATCTTCCTCCACAAATTATAGAATCTTTTCTGAGTATTTAGGGAGTGATGGAGGAAGTCTTGAAAGCGCTTTTGTTTTGTGCTATAGTCAAGTAAAACGAGTCGTTTAAAGAGGAATGCTTGTATGAGAAGAGAAGAAGTTTTACGAAATCACTGGTTTTTTAGTCAAGAGGTGGGGAAAGAAGAGGCCTTGGCGTCGGATTTTCAGAGGGAAAATTGGCAGGCTATTCAAGTGCCACATGACTGGAGTATTTACAATGATTTTGACCAGTATTCGCCAGCGCAAAATGAGGGTGGTCAGTTAAACGGGGGTCAGGCTTGGTACCGGACGCAGTTTTACTTGGAAGAAGATGCCAGTCTTGTTTCGGTGCGTTTGCTCTTTGACGGGGTTTACATGAATGCCCAAGTCTATATCAACGGGCAAGTGCTGGGCTATTATCCCAATGGCTATACACCCTTTTCTTATGATATCACGCCTTATCTAAGAAATGATGGGACGGCCAACCAGCTTGCGGTTTTTGTGGAAAATCAGCAACCTAGCAGTCGTTGGTACTCTGGTAGCGGTATTTACCGAGAAGTAAAATTATTGATTACAGATTCGGTGCATCTGGATTTATATGGGATTAAGATAGAAAGTCCTAAACTAAAAGAACAAAGAGATGGATGGGTGGAAACTCAGCTTGAAAGTAAGATTTCAAATGACGGACTTCAGTCTGTGTCGGTGTATTTGGAACAGAGTATCTGGTATGATGGGCAGCAACTGTCAGACTGGCAGGCGACAGATTCTGTAGTGATTGAAGCTGGGGACAAATATTCTTTCCAACAAGCCATATCAATTTTCCAACCTTTGCTTTGGGATATTGACCATCCCCACCTTTACCAATTGAAGACTCGCCTTTACAAAAATGGCATTTTGGTTGATGAAGAAGAGGAGACCTTTGGTTACCGCTATATGGATTGGCAAGCGGATAAGGGCTTCTTTCTAAATGGTCGCTGGTTGAAGATTCATGGGGTTTGTCTGCACCATGACTATGGAGCGCTGGGAGCTGTGGAAAACAGGTCAGCTGCTGAGAGACGATTGCGCCAGATGAAGGAAATGGGCGTCAATGCTATTCGAATCACCCATAATCCAGCTAGTAGTATTTTGCTGGATCTGGCTGCTAAAATGGGCTTACTCATCCAAGAAGAAGCCTTTGATACCTGGTATGGAGGCAAGAAAGAATATGACTATGGTCGCTTTTTTGAGGAAGAAGCGACTCATCCAGAAGCGAAAGCAGGCGATTTCTGGTCAGATTACGATTTGCGTACCATGATTGAGCGTGGTAAGAACAATCCAGCAATCTTTATGTGGTCCTTAGGAAACGAAGTCAGTGAAGCAAATGGCGATGCTCATTCATTGAAGACTATCAAACGCTTGCTAGAAAGGGTTAAGGAGGTTGATGATAGCCGTTTTGTGACCATGGGAATGGATCAATTCCGCTTTGGAGATGGTTCTGGAGGTCATGAAAAGATTGCTGATTTGCTGGATGTGGTGGGCTTGAATTACTCGGAAGACAATATTGATGGAATTCGCAAAAGACATCCCAAGTGGCGACTTTATGGATCTGAAACCTCATCGGCTACAAGGACGCGTGATAGCTATTTTCGCCCTGATAAGGAATGGATTGGGGATAATCGCCGCGTGCGGAATTTTGAACAGTCGGACTATGGCAATGATCGGGTTCCTTGGGGGAAGACAGCGACGGCTTCTTGGATAGCAGATAGAAATCAGCTAGACTATGCAGGTCAGTTTATCTGGACAGGAGTGGACTATATCGGTGAGCCGACTCCTTGGCACAATCAAAATGACACGCCTGTCAAGAGCTCCTATTTTGGGATTGTGGACACAGCAGGGATTCCTAAAAATGACTATTATCTCTATCAAAGTCAGTGGTTGGACCTAGATCAGCATCCCATGGTTCATATCCTGCCCCACTGGAATTGGGAAATCCACAAGAGTTATCAACAAGTTGTGGATAAGTATGGGGATATCCCTGTTCGAGTGTATTCAAATGCTGGTTCTGTAGAGCTATTTCTTAATGGAAAATCCCAAGGCAGAAAGACTTTTCAGGAGAAATGGACTTCAGATGGTAGAAAATACCAAGAGGGACAAGGTTCTGGCCAACTCTATCTTGAATGGCGTTTGGCTTATCAACCAGGAGAATTATATGCTGTAGCCTATGACCGTCAAAGTCAGCTTGTGGCAGAAGATAGGGTGGTGACTGCAGGTAAGCCAGCCAAAATCGGGTTACATGCCGAGAAAACAAAACTGGAGCCAGATGGGCAAGACCTCCTCTATCTCTATTTTGATGTATTGGACAAGGATGGAAACTGGGTGCCGAGCGCTTCCAATCAGCTTCATTTTAAAATTGAGGGCCCTGCTCGCATTGTGGGTGTGGATAATGGCAGACAGGCCAGTCGTGAACGTTATCAGGCTCAGAAAAATGGTCGGTTTAAGCGGAAAGCCTTTCATGGCAGAGGTGTCCTTTTGGTTCAGAGTTTGGATCAGGCAGGTCAGGTAAAAGTAAAAGCTAGTGCCAGAGGGCTAGAGCCAGCAAGTTTTGATCTCTTAGTGGGAGAGGATTTGGCTTGCCAGTCAGTGAAAAATCAGCGCTTATTTGAGATTCGAGTGGACAAGCAGGCAGGATTACAAGAAGGGGATTCCCCAGCTATTGGACTTTATCCACAAACTGTGGATAACCCTGTGAACAAGGTGGGGAATAGTGAAGTGATTTGGGAGACGAGTGGTAGTGCCCACGCCATTATCAAGCAGGGAGTGCTTCATTGCTTGTCTGCAGGCGACTTGGCTATCCGAGCCATATATCAAGGCAAAACCTATCAAATTCATTTGCAGGTCGCAGAAAATACCTCACTAGGGCAGGCAGTTTCTGTACGACCACTTCGCTTGTATACAGCTAAGGGAACTTATCCACAGCTGCCATCTTCAGTTTTGGTGAACTATGAGTTCGGGGGTGCAAAACGAGTCAAGGTTGTTTGGGAGGCAATCTCCGAAGAAGATATGGCAAGCTTTCATGAGTTTACGGTATCTGGCCAGCTAGAGGGTTTGGATTTAAAGGCTTCTGCTCAGGTTTGTGTTCAAGGGATTTGCGCTATTGAGCCTGAAAGGGTTTGGACGCTTGTCAAGGAAGCCCCACACTTACCAGACCGAGTCAAGCTAGTCTTATCAGATGGCAGACGAGATACGGCCAAGGTGACTTGGGATGAACTCGAACCCCAAGTCTATGCTCAGGTAGGAGAATGTGTGCTCACAGGGCAAGTAGCGGGCTGTGAGTTGCCAGCAACGGTCACCATTCATGTGACAGATGCCAGTGTAGATGGGGAAGTTATTTCCAATCAGTGGACAGGATCTAACCTGCCTCTGGTCTTTGCTTCCCACTCAGAGCCGAATCACCCAGCCTCTTACCTCAATGACAAGGTCATTGCTCGGAAGAAATCGACAGCCAATACTTGGATTGCCAAGTCAGAGCAAGCCAGCGTGGGCATTCTTTTTGGAGATGCAGGGATTTTAAAACCGCGATTTGTGGATAACGTGACCTTGTATTATGTTGAGAATCAAGAATACGTGGCGGTGGAGCCTACCTTTATTGATTATTACATAGGGAATGAGCCTAGCTTACCTCGAACTCCCAACCATTTGGATAAGGATTCCCTGCTCAAGCAAGAGGAGAATTGGCGCCCTGTATCAGCTATCCGAAAAGTTTCAAGCGACAAGGATGAAGAGCTTCGTTTTGAATTTGACAAGGTGGAAACCTATGCCCTTCGTCTTCGATTTGAAAACTTGGTAACCCCCCTAGCGCTAACAGAATTACAAGTCTATGCCAAAAAAGTAAAGAAAAATGTAGATAGGAAGTAATATGGTAAGAGAAATAAAACCGCACGGCCCCTTGCCTAGTCAGGCCCAGCTAGCGTATTTAGAGGATGAACTAGCAGCCTTTATCCATTTTGGACCCAATACCTTTTATGACCAGGAATGGGGGACAGGTCAGGAGGATCCTGAACGATTTAACCCGACACAGTTAGACGCGCGTGAGTGGGTTCGGGTGCTTAAAGAAACAGGTTTTAAAAAGCTAATTTTGGTGGTCAAACACCACGATGGTTTTGTCCTCTATCCGACAGTTCACACAGATTATTCGGTCAAGGCCAGTCCTTGGAGGAATGGAGAGGGGGATTTGCTCCTTGAAGTATCACAAGCTGCCACAGAGTTTGATATGGATATGGGGGTCTACTTGTCACCGTGGGATGCCCACAGTCCTCTCTACCATGTGGAGCGAGAAGCGGACTATAATGCCTATTATCTGGCCCAGTTGAAGGAGATTTTATCAAATCCTGCCTATGGCAATGCAGGGAAATTTGCTGAGGTCTGGATGGATGGTGCCAGAGGAGAGGGCGCTCAAAAGGTCAATTATGAATTTGAAAAATGGTTTGAAACCATTCGTGACCTGCAGGGCGATTGCTTGATTTTTTCAACAGAAGGCACTAGTATCCGCTGGATTGGCAATGAACGAGGGTATGCAGGTGATCCCCTATGGCAAAAGGTGAATCCTGACAAACTAGGAACGGAAGCAGAGTTGGACTATCTTCAGCACGGAGATCCCTCGGGCACGATTTTTTCAATCGGAGAGGCAGATGTCTCCATCCGGCCAGGCTGGTTTTACCACGAGGATCAGGATCCTAAGTCTCTCGAGGAATTGGTAGAAATCTACTTTTACTCGGTTGGGAGAGGAACTCCACTCCTGCTCAATATTCCACCGAATCAAGATGGGCTTTTTGATGCAAAGGATATTGAACGGCTCTATGAATTTGCGACCTATCGCAATGAGCTCTATAAAGAAGATTTGGCTCTGGGAGCTGAGGTATCTGGTCCTGCTCTTTCCGCAGACTTTGCTTGTCACCATTTAACAGATGGTCTTGAGACCAGCTATTGGGCAAGCGATGCAGATTTGCCCATCCAGTTAGAACTTGACTTAGGGTCACCGAAAACTTTTGATGTAATTGAGTTAAGAGAAGATTTGAAGCTAGGGCAACGAATCGCTGCTTTTCATGTGCAAGTAGAGGTGGATGGCGTCTGGCAAGAATTTGGTACAGGCTTTACAGTTGGTCATAAGCGCCTCTTGCGAGGACCGCTAGTAGAGGCACAGAAGGTGCGCGTGATCATTACAGAGGCACAATCTATGCCTGTATTGACCAAGATTGCCCTCTATAACACTCCGAGCTTATCACAAAAAGTAGCTGTTCAGGGACTAGCATTTGCAGAAAAAAGTCTAGCTGTGACAAAGGGAGAGACTCTTCATTTTAGGATTGAACGTAGCGAAAGTAATACTCCTTTGGAGGCTAAGATTTCGATTCAACCGGGGACAGGTGTCCATGGTGTCGCCTATCAGGACGAGATCCAAGTCCTTCAATTCCAAGCAGGGGAAAGCAAAAAAGATTTGTGCCTACCAACCCTGTATTTTGCTGCTGATAAGACCTTGGATTTCTATCTGAATCTGACTGTTGATGGACAACTGGTTGATCAAGCTCATATTTTAGTTGAAACGAGATAAAATATCTTCACAATTCATTTCCTTTTCGAATAAATAGATAGAACCATCGAATCTAACAAAATTAGATTTCAAACTATGGTATAATAGAAGGAGGAAATGGATGATTTTAAGACATCCGGGCATCAGCCCAACCAATGACTTGGTTGCTAAGAAAATCTTTAGCAATCCAGAAATCACTTGTCAATTTATCCGCGATATGTTGGATTTACCAGCAAAAAATGTGACCATTTTGGAGGGAAGCAATATTCATGTCTTACCTTCCCTACCTTACTCGGCACAGGATTTCTATACCAGTATAGACGTCTTGGCGGAGTTGGATAATGGCACTCAAGTAATCATTGAGATTCAAGTGCATCATCAGAATTTTTTCATTAATCGCCTGTGGGCTTACCTGTGCAGTCAGGTCAATCAAAACCTAGAAAAAATTCGCCAACGAGAAGGTGATACACACCAGAGTTATAAACACATCGCCCCCGTTTATGCCATTGCAATCGTAGATAGCAATTATTTCCAAGATGACTTGGCTTTCCATAGCTTTAGCATGCGAGAGGATTCGACGGGTGAGGTCTTAACCATCACCAATAACTGTCAAGAAAACCATCTGGTTAAGATGGCATTCTTGGAATTAAAAAAATACAGAGAAACCAGCAAAGACGAGGTTCGCAAACCGTGGTTGGAGTTTTTTGGGAATAAACCCTTTACCCAAGAACCCGAGCGAGCCATCAGTCAGGCAGACCAACTGCTGGACTATAAGAGCTGGTCCGAGGAGGACAGGAAAATGTTTAGTCAACTACGTATGCGAGAAGAACAAGCCTTGTTAGCACAGGACTATGCCTTGGAACAAGCTGAAGAAAAAGGACTGAAAAAAGGATTAGTAAATCTCGTTCGCCAGCATCTTTTAACCGCTGAGGTTGCCAGCCAGCAATTAGGCATGACGGTCGCTGAGTTTGAAGAACTATTGAAAGACCATTGTAAATAAGATTAAAAAAACTCTAAGCAGGCAGAGCCTGCTAACTCATGACAGAAAAAGAAGTTTAGCTTATAATGAAGATGAACAATACAAATCCGTGGTGTCTAATAGGGCTTTTCCTAGCCTGTTAAAAAAACTGGATGAACAAGAGTCATGAGATAACTCGAATATGCCTTGAGCATGAAAATAAAATTACTAGTAGCCTCTTGTTCTATTGTTCAAATAGTTAACAGGAGGTTTTTATAATGGAAGTCATGATTGAAACGTGTTGTGGTATTGATGTCCACCAAAAATCCATTGTTTGTTGTATTCTAGATGGTCCACTAGATACTAATAAGCCAAAGAAAATTCAGAAGAAATTTGGGACAACTACTGTAGCTCTTCACAATGCCTTAGATTGGTTGGTGGAAAACCATGTCACACATGTCTTTTTTGAAAGTACTGGGCAATATTGGCTCCCTCTCTTTAATATCTTTTCAGATTCTAATCTCGTCTTGGTACTTGCCAATCCTCAACATATCAAGAATGTGCCTGGTCGAAAAACAGACATGAAAGATGCCGAATGGATTGCTCAACTCGGCCGTTGCGGACTAATTGAACCTTCCTATATCCCTGCTCCTGAAGTAGTACAGCTTCGTTTACTGACACGTCGCATGCGTTCTTACAAGCAGCGTCAAACTCAAGTCAAAAATGAAATTCATAATCTCTTACAACGGGCTAATATCAAGCTAACAAGTTATCTTTCTGATATTTTTTCTAAGACAGGGCGATCACTTTTAAAATTATTTATTAACGGAGAAAGCATCAATGTAGAATCTGTTATCCCTTGTATCCAAAAGCGAGTGAAAGCAAGTCCAGAAGAACTTGTTGAAGCGATGGAAGGAAAGTTGTCACTAGAAGATCGCTTCCTCTTAGACCAGAGCTTAGAGGAATATCAGATGTATCAGGAACTCATTGAAAAATTGACCGATGAGATTCAACACTACATCGAAAAGGAGTTTCCCTGAGGAAAATAGGATACTTCAAACCATTCCTGGTGTGAATGAAAACTGTGCTGCCACTATTCTAGCTGAGATTGGACCAACTGTTACAGCCTTTCCATCCGATGCACACTTAGCATCCTGGGCTGGACTATGCCCAGGATCTTATGAGAGTGCTGGCATTAAAAAATCCTCACACATTACGCAAGGAAATCGATATATTAAACAGGCTCTGACCATGTCGGGATTAATTGTAGCACATTCTAAGGATCCAGCTTTTTCTTCTTTTTACAATCGAATTTCCCAAAGAGGAAGCAAGATGAAGGCGATTATTGCTTGTGCTCATAAGATTCTCAGAATCATTTACAAACTACTCTCCACCAAACAGACTTATCAAAAAGAAAAGGCGATAGGACTGAGGAAACAGTTCTAACGCCAAAACTAAAAAAATTCCAATTACAGTATAGCACAGGAAGTGATTTTTTGCGCTTTTTTACTGTCTTTTTTCAAATAAAATACAGAGAAACCAGCAAAGATAGGATTCGCAAGCCGTGGTTGGAGTTTTTCGGGAATAAACCCTTTACCCAAG
>ENA-OWMY01000446-OWMY01000446.1-metagenome-genome-assembly--contig:-NODE-446-length-12726-cov-3.059111_pt1 | contig 12726 bp, 6 predicted proteins | sample MGYA00245358_ERZ651122 | MGnify/ENA primary metagenome ERZ651122 (study PRJEB26857, sample SAMEA4031752) | metagenome | biome: human; feature: oral; material: saliva | place: Philippines | collected 2014 | study...
CGTCAACCGTGACAAAGTAGATAATGCGGTATCCGAAGCGAAAGCTGCAGGTTTGAATGTTGTTGTTGATGCGCCAGCAGATGGTGGTACTGCAACAAGTTCTTCTGATTTGGAGAAACGCCAAAAAGAGATTGAGCAAAATTATGACAACCAAGCAGAGGTTGTGAAGAAAGAAGCTGACCGTTTTAAAGAAGAGGTTGCAACTCGTAACCAAGAGATTAAGACTGTCAAAGAAGAAAACGCAAAAGCTAAAAAAGACTATGAAGATGCTCAAGCGAAATATCAAACAGATTTAAAAACGGCTAATGATAAAAATGCTCAAATTGATAAAAACAATCAAGTAAAACATGAGCAACATTTAGCTAAGGTAGAAGCTATTAAGTCTGAAAATGAGCAAATCAAGAAAGATAATCAAGCTGCTAAATCTCGCTATGAAAAAGCAGTAGCAGATCAAGTTGCGAAAAATGCTCAAATCGACAAAGACAATGCAACCGCTAAGTCAGCGTATGAGTCTGAATTAGGTAAATGGACTGAGCGTAAAACTCAATCTGACGCAGATATGACTACTTATCGTCAAAAGATGGAGCAATATCGTAAAGATTTAGAGGTTGCGAATACTCGGAACGCTGAGATTGATAAAACCAACAAGGCGAACAAAGATGTTTATACGAAAGCAGTGGAAGCTCGAAATAAAGAGAATGAAGCTATTCGTAAAGCAAACTCAACTGCGCAAGCTGCTTATGAGTCTGCATTAGCTGAGTTGAATAAACGAAACGCTCAGATTGATAAAGAAAACAAAGCAGAGCAAGATAAGTATGATGCAGCTATGACTCGTTATAAGTTAGCTAAAGCTGCTTATGAAGAAGAGTTAAAAACTTATAACCGTGAAGTTGATGCGGTTAAGAAAAAACCTATTTTAGCTCAAGGTAATGGGGTAACTCTTTATGGTACTTTGAATGAGTCTAAACGTGGTTCTATGGATTACTACTCTGATGTTACTGCAGTTTTCACACCAGAGAAAGGTTTAGAAGTAGTTGAAGGTGCTTTAGGTGCTAATTCTAAGACGACTTTAACTTTAGATAAAGACCTTCAAGAAGACCCTAACGTTGCAAAAGGTTTGTATGGTAACACTGAGCGTTTAGGTGGAAAAATCATCACCGGTATCAAACAAGGTTCGACCTTCACTTTGCATAATGTAGGTCGTACAACGACAGGTAAAACGATTTCTGCTCGATTAGTGTCAAGAACAACTCCTTCTAAGAGTTTTGATATTCCAGGTAATAAAGATACTTACACTCGTTTATGGGTTTGGTGGTATAAAGATGGTAGTCAAGGCCCGATTTCTCCTATTGGTTTTAACCCATATAACTACTTGAATAATGAGTGGGATATTCATTATTATGATGAAGCAACGGGTAGACCTTTAAATTTAGGTACTACTACAATTTATGCAGACTTGGACTATACTCAAGCTGTTCGTCATACTTACAATACTGATGAAGATACAGGTGCAGTAATTAACCCTCCAGGTTCAGAAGTGGCTCGTACTACTTATAAAGGGAAACAGGTTTGGATGGGTATCCACTCAGATGGTACTCACACCTCAGATGATGATACTGGTTTGAAACGTTGGAAAGCTGGTGATCCTTATTATACAGACGTGAACGACTTCTTTGATACACCTAAAGGTACAATTTTAACTGTAGGTAAAGGTGCTGTTCATAAGTTAACCTATTTGGCTGAAGGTCTTCGTGGTACCCAGACCTACACAGAAGCTCAAGCGAGAGAATACCGTCGAGTTACGGACTATGAGGATAAGTTCTATAATCGTAAGATTCAAACAGATTTTGAACTATATGCAGCAGGGTACGCTTTCCAACTTTGGGGTGGAAAATCGGTTGTTAAGAAATTGGTTCCACCAGAAGTTCCTAATCCTCCAGAAGTTCCAGAACTTAAACAGAAAGAGAAAGACACTTTAAACAAACCAGTTCCTACACCGGAGAAACCTCCAGTTGAAAGACCAACTGAGGTGGGTCATGTTCCTCTCCCTAAAGAGCCACCTAAACCAAGTGAGTTTACTGAGAAGAAACCAAATGAACCTAAGTACAAAGAGAAGGATAAAACTCCTATTGTACCTCCAGTAGAGAATCCATTGAAACCTCTACCTACAGAGACACCAGATGTACCTCATGTTCCTCTTCCTCCAGCTCCTCCGAAACCAGTGGAGAAACCAGTACCAACTCCGATTGCACCTAGAACTATTCATGTTCGCTATGCTTTGTTGAAAACAACACCAGAAGTTGAGAAGTATGTTAAGAACAATCTTGGAGCAAACATCAACAAATCCAATGTACCTAAGATGTCTGAGGTTGTTTGGGAGTTAGAAACTAAGCCACTTCCAAGAAACCGCGAAGTTACTGAGGTTTACGAAATTCATGATGATTTACCACAAGGGTATCATTTAAACCTTGCAAAAACTCAAGCTCAAAATAGTGACTATACTATTACTTATGATGAGTCTGCACACCGTTTAACAGGGGTACTGAAAAAGAGTGGTATCGATAAAGTAAATGCAAATCTGTCAACTGCTTACAACGTACCAGTTTTGAAGGTTTACGGAGAGGTTACAAATGATAACGCTGTTTATAAGAATAACTTCCATTTGAACTTGAATAACAAATACGAAGCTTATTCTAATATTGTAGAAGTTACAACGCCTGGTGGAACAAAACCAGTGAAAGTAAACTACAATAAAGACGGTGTGAAAATTGATGGTAAACAAGTTCTTGCAGGATCAACTAACTACTATCATGTAACAATGGACTACAGTAAGTACAAAGATATTAAGAGTGGTTCTGACGCTATTCAAAAAGGTTTTGGTGTTGTAGAGGATTACCCAGAAGAAGCGCTTGATATTGAGCGTGGAGAAATTCGCGCATTCGATTCTAACGGTGCAGAAGTTAAGGGTATCACTGAGTACCACTTTAACTCTATTGAAGAAGTAAAAGACCCTAAAATCAAAGCCATTCTTGAAACTAGTGGTATCAAACCTAAAGGTGCTTTCCAAGTCTTCATGGCTGATAACCCTCAAGAGTTCTTTGATAAATACGTTTCTAAAGGTAATTCTGTAACGATTGTTGACCCAATGCGTGTGAAACAGTCGCTTGACCGTAAAGGTGCATCATATAAAAATACTGCTTACCAAGTAGATTTCGGTAATGGATACCAAGCTGATATTGTAGAAAATCGTGTACCAAAAACAGACCCGCATAAGAAAAACTTGAATGCCAAAGGTGTTGATATCAATGGCAAACAAGTTCTGGCAGGTTCTACGAACTACTACACACTCACTGCTGATTATTCTGATTACAAAGGAATTGAAGCTGAAAAAGACCGTGTAGCGAAAGGTTTCTACTTTGTGGATGATTACCCAGAAGAAGCAGTAGATATTGACACTAACAGTATTAAGGTAGTTGATTCTAAAGGTCAAGCAGTAAAAGGTTATACCTCTAAGATTTACAATTCCGTAGCAGATGCACCTAAAGAGGTACAAGATGCTCTCAAACTTCAAGGGTATCAACCAAACGGTGCTATTCAAGTTATTGAATTTGAAAATCGTACTGAGTTCTATAACAAGTATGTTCGTGCAGGTGAAGTGTTGACACTTACTGTACCAATGACAGTTAAAGCTCACTTGAACCAAACAGGTGCTAAGTACCAAAATACTGCTTACCAACTTGACTTTGGTTCTGCTAAAGTGACTGAGACAGTTGTAAACAGTGTACCAGCTCCTAAACCTAATAAGGCAAACTTTAACGCTGCTCATGTTAACATCAATGGTAAACAAGTTCTTGCAGGGTCTACTAACTATTATGAGTTGACTGTTCGTTATGATCAATACAAAGGTATTGAAGCAGATGAAGACAAAATTCAAAATGGCTTCTTCATAGCAGATGATTACCCAGAAGATGTGGTATCTATCAATGAAAAAGATGTGAAGGTTCTTGATTCTAAAGGTAATGAAGTAGAAGGTTTGAAACAAACAATCTACAAGTCTCTAGCAGATGCCCCTGAAAAGGTTCAGAAAGCTTTTGCTAAGAGAAACATTCAACCTAAAGGTGCTATTCAAGTCTTTGAAGCGGTTAATCCAGTTGCTTATTACAATAAGTATGTGAAAACAGGGGAAACGTTGACTGTTAAAAACCCTATGACAGTTTCTGCTAAGTTAAACCAAACTGGAGCTAAGTACCAAAATACTGCTTACCAACTTGATTTCGGTTTAATTGCTGAAACTGAGACTGTTTCAAATAGTGTACCTAAGACAAATCCACACAAGAAGAACTTAAATAAAGCCGGTGTAAGTATTAATGGTAAACCAGTAGTAGCTGGTACCGTTAACTACTACACTTTAACAGCTGATTACAGTGCCTACAAGGGTATCGAAGCGGATGCTAACCGAATTGCTAATGGTTTCCACATTGTTGATGACTTCCCAGAAGAAGCAGTTTCAGTCAATGAGAGTGAGATTGTTGTAAAAGATTCTAAAGGCAACCTTGTAACTGGTTTGAAGTCAACTGTTTACAAGACACTTGCAGATGCTCCGAAAGGAGTTCAAGAGTCACTTAAGTCTGCGGGTTACATACCTAAAGGTGCAATTCAAGTCTTAACTGCTGAAAATCCAACTGAGTTCTACAACAAGTATGTAAGAACTGGTGAGGTACTTACAATTACTAACCCTATGACAGTTCGTAAAGAAATGTTAGGAAAAGTAGCTGAGTACAAGAACACTGCGTATCAACTTGATTTCGGTCTTGCAATGGTAACAGAAACAGTAGTGAACAAAGTAGTGAAACCAAGTCCTAAGAAAGCGAACTTCAACAAAGTTGGGGTAAACATTGATGGTAAGCAAGTATTTGCGGGTTCAACTAACTACTATCATGTAACTGCTGACTACTCACAATACAAGGGTATCCAAGCTGATAAATCTCGTATTGCACAAGGTTTCTTCATTGCTGATGATTATCCAGAAGATGTGTTAGATGTACTTTCTGACGGTATTAAACTTTCTGACTCTAAAGGTCAAGAAGTGAGAGGTTTGAAATACACTATTTATGAAAGTATTGAAAAAGCACCAGAAGTAGTTCGTAACGCTTTAATTGAGCGTGGATTTAAACCTAAAGGTGCCTTCCAAGTTTGGGAAGCTGAAAATCCTGAAGAGTTCTACGCTAAGTATGTTCAAACAGGTGACACAATTACCATTATTAATCCAATGAAAGTCAAAGAACAGTTCGGTAAAACTGGTGGTAAGTATGAAAATACTGCTTATCAAATTGACTTTGGAGTTGCAGAAGTGACTACAACAGTAGTAAACAACATTCCTAAGTTTGAAACTAAGAAAGATGTTGTGATTTCTATTGGAGATAAAGAGTCTAAAGATGGTAAGAAGATTGCTCTTGGTCAAATCTTCTACTACTCATTTGCTGGAACACTCATTCCAAGCAATAGAGCAGATGATTTGTTCGAGTACAAGTTTGTAGATGACTACCAAGAAACTCATGACCGTTTTGATGGTAAGTATAAAGTAATTGCAAAACGTGATTTTGTAACTGCTGATGGTAAACACTTCAAAGCAGGCGATGACTTAACTACTTACGCTTGGTTGAAAGAAGATAAAGCTAAAGGTCAACTTGAAGTTGGTCTGAAAGAAGAGTTCTTGCGTTCAATCACGAAAGAGTCTGAGTTCCAAGCTGATGTCTTTGTTGAAATGACTCGTATTCAAGCCGGTGAGGTTGAGAACAAGGTGTCACACATTGTTAACGGTATCGAAGTTTCTTCAAATACTGTTAAGACACGCACTGATGTTCCACCAACACCAACTAAACCAACACCAAAAACTCCACAACTTCCAAATACAGGTGGTAAGGAGACTGCAGCTATGTCTGTAGCTGGGTATGGTTTACTTGCTTTGCTTGGTTTGTCTTTCCTTGGAAGAAAGCGCAAAGAAGATAGATAAACGAAGAGAAAGGGAGTTTTCCCTTTCTTTTTTTATTTATACTTGCAAAAACTTAATTATTCTGTTATTATAATTGAGGGTTTTATCTATTCTTTATAATTTCATAGTTTTTACTTGACTTTTTAATTTAGTTTTGGTATAATAGATTTATCAAAATAAGAAGTTTAAGTTTCGGTGTTTTCAACTGTGAAATTTGATGAAATAAAACACTTGACTTATTGTAATTATTTTGGTATAATATACTTATCAAAATAAAAGAAAGAGGTATTTACCTATGAAGAAATCTATTATCGCTACTGCGGCTTTGGCTGCTGCAAGTATTTCAACTACTGTTGCACATGCTGACACTATCTTTGATCCTACTGTTGACAATGCAGGTGGTTTGCGTACAGAACAAAATCAGTCGAAAGTTCCTACAACAGACGCTAAAACCGAACCAGCCTTGGTTGAGAAAGAAGCGCCTAAGAAAGCAGAAGTGAAAACTCTTACTAAGGAAGAAGTTGCCGACCTTGATGCTACTGCTAAACAAGCTCAAGCAGTTGCTAATTCAGCAAAAGAAACTGTAGTACAAAAAGATGATGCTGTTAAAGGTGCTGAGTCTGTTGTAAAAGAAAAACAAGAAACGGTAGAAAAAGCTGAAAAAGAACTGCCTACGACAGAGCAAGTTAAACAAGCAGAACAAGGTGTGGGAACTGCAAAAGGTGAAGTTACTAAAGCAGAACAAGTGGTATCCACTGCTAAAAATGCAACTATTGTTTCTGCTGACGAAGTAGCTGCGCAAGAAAAAGCAGTTGCTACTAAACAAGCTGAAGTAGATGAAGCGAAAGGTGCTTTGGAAAAGGCAGAAAAAGAAGCTGCTGAAAAAGAAGCTATCTTGAACGATACTAAGCTCCCAGAAGCCCGTAAAGCTCAAACTGATGCTCGTTTTGAAGAACAAGATGCTAAAAGTTCAGTAGAGTCAAACGAAAAACGTGTTGAAGAAGCTAAACCTAAAGAACAAGAGTACCAAAATTCTGTAAAAGATGCTGAATCTAAGATTGCTACTTCAACTAAAGAAATTGAAGACTTGAATAAAACGAAAGCTGATGCTCAGATTGCTTATGCGAAGGCGAATGATGAGTATGATAAAGCAGGGGATTACAACAGTAAAATCCGTGCTACACATCTTCCAGAAATTACTCTTGACCCTAGCTTTGTACAAGCAGTAAAAGATACGATTGCTTACAACCTTGCTGACAACAGTGCTTTGTCTACTGAGGAACGTAACAAACGTACAACTGAGTTGTATAATCGAGTTGTTCGTACACAAGTTGCAAATGCTAACAACAAGTATGTTCAAACGAAAAACGAGTTGGAAGACACTACTCGCTATGACATCAACAATCTTCCTAAAGAAATTCGTGACGAATTGAATTACTTTGTAGCTGACTTGCTAAATCAAGCTCGTAAACAACTTGGACTACCAGATGCAGTTCTATCTAAAACCTCATTGGAATTTGCTCAAAAGATTGCAGACGAGTATGTAAAAGCAAACTATTCAAATAGTATGCGACAAGAATACCGTAAAAAAGGTGGCTCAGGTCACTATGCTAAGGGTATCAACAAGGTTGCCAAAGAGTATAACATGCCTACAACTGATGCAGATGTTGAAGCACGTGGTGGACAATACTATGAAAACTCTGTGACTACCTTTGCTTCACATGATTTTGATGATGAAGATGGTGTTTACCGTAAGACCTTGGGCGAGATGAAAGAAACCTTGTACAATCATTTTGTACAGTTGATTTCAACTAAGAATGACTATGCGCATACTCAAGGGATTTTGCAATTTGACTATCCAAATGAGACTGCTTACTTTGGTGGGGTTGCTCAGAGCAAAACGGACGATTTCTACACTACGCACTTTTTAACTTCTGTCCGTAGCTCACTTACAAATGGCTCAACTTGGGATACAACTCCTATTGAGAATCCTTTGAAGAAAGAAGTTTTTGAACGTCGTGTAGCTGATGCAGTTCAACGTTTGAAAGATACTGCAAAAGCAGTAGGCGCTGTCCGTGAGCAAATTGAAGCAGCAGACAAAGGCTTGGAAAAAGCTAACTCAACTTTGCGTAGTGCAACTGTTAAGTTGAACGCATTGAAAAAAGAAGGTAGTCCTCTTGCTAAAGCACAAACTTACTTGGAACGTGCTAAAACTCGTCATGACAAAGCAGTTGTTGATTTAGCTAATGCAAATGCTTTGGAAAACAGTTTGTTAGTGTCACATGCTCAAACTGAAATTGAAGCTAGAAGCGCTCGTGGGCGTGAAGTTATCGCTAAATTCAGTCTTGGGCAAGCAAATAAGGCTTTGGAAATTGAGCAAGCTAAATTGGACTCAATGAAAGTTTCAGCAGAAGCTAAAGCTAAAGCGGTATCTGAAGCTGAACAAGCACTCAAAGATGCTCAAGCTAAAGTTAAACAAGCAGAAAAAGAACTTGCAGACCTTAAAAATGCGAAAACTCGTTTGGCGGATCTAAAAGTTGAACTTGAACAAGCAGAGAAAGCTCTCCAAGTTGCACAAAAAGCACAACGTGAAGCCAAAGCAGACTTTGAAGTTAAAAGTGCTAAAGCACTTGAAGCGAAGACTGTTTACGAAACTGCCAAAGCGAAGTTTGAAGAAGCAGAAACAAAACGCTTGGTAGAGCTTGCAGATGCTAAACGTAAAGAACTTGAAAAAGCTGGTTACAAGCCAGTACCAGTTGTAGATAACAACGGGCATGTGGTTGATTACAAAGTTCCTCAAGCTACCGTAACTGTTGCAAATGGTTCAAACTCAGCTTCAACTACAACAACTGCAACTTCAACATCAGGTTTCGTTGCTCAATCAGATGTTGCTCCTACTGTGTATTCTGCTACACCAGCTACAGAACAAGGTGAAACTCTTGTACAAACCTCAACTGTTGAACAACGTCAACTTCCAAACACAGGTGAGACTTCTAGCGTCCTAGCTACTCTCGGTATCTTTGGTTTGCTTGTTGGTTTTGTAGGCTTCAAATCTCGCAAAGAGAACTAAATTGGTCTTTCAAATTTAAGTGAGAGGTTACATTCCTCTCACTTTTCCATTTTGAGGTCTCAGTTTCGCTCCTATTCGATTTTAATTCTAAATTTGATACTTTATCTCTTCGACAATTAAAATTCGTCAGAGAGCAAATAAGAGCCATTTAGAAAGTAGGTTAATTTGGCTAAGAAATTTAATGCAAAATTTTATGATGTAAAACCTTGGTTACAATTCTTCTTCGGTATCGCCATTTTAGGTATTTCCTTTTGGGGAGCTAAAACGGTGCTACAAGAGAACGCAGTAAGAGAGTACAAGTCAACAACTGAACAATTTACACCCTCTACAGTAGAAAAAGTCATTTCAAAAGCAGACAAGGGAGAAACATTTTATGTTTTTGTAGGGGTTTCAACTTGCCCAGACTGTCAAAAGTTTGCTAAAAGACTAGATGTCAATGTTAAAAACAAGAACATTAGTCCTAAGTCGATTTACTACATTGGGTTTGACTCTGTAGAAGACTTTAAAGGTTTCTCTGAGGGTAGCTTTGAGCGATTAACAAGCAATACGATAGGAGTTCCAATCTTCCGTAAGGTTGTAAACGGTCAGTTCCAAGCACAATTTGATGATTTGAGTGACTTGGGGGCTTACCTAACTCAATAACCCTTTGTTTCGGTATCCACAAGCACTTGTGGGTACTTTTTATTTTGCCACCTACTTTTGAGGGTATGCTCCCATTTTCGAGGTATGCACTTTGATAAGTTATGAAAATTAAATTAAGTTTAAGTGAGGTTAAACTATGGCTAACAACAAACTATCAGCAACAGGTCAAATGGCACTTGCTTTACCAACTATGCACGGTCAAAACAACCTTGAACTCGGTATCACGTGGTCTCCAATTCCTCGTAATTTCTTGGAGTCTGATGTGTTGGTTCAAGGAACAGGTGAGACGATTAATAGTGTTTTGGATAATGAAGATTACTTCCAATATCACTTTGTAAATGACAAGTTGGCTCTTGCTTCGATTGACTTTACACGTGCTATTCAAGCTTATGAGTTCTTGACAGAAGACAAATCTATGAGAGAAAAAGCGATTGCTCAAAGAAAGAAAACGGCTGAGTCTTTTCGTAAGTTCTTAGAGAAATTGGCTAAACAACCTTTGGGAACAAAAGTTGAGGTAGGTATTTACTGTACAAACTCTCTCCCACAAGCCACTAAATTGAGCGGTGAGAAGATTCCAGCTTTTGCAGTAGATTTTCAAGCACTTGCGAACTTGTCTGTGAATATTTTAGGGATGAGCGATTACAACTTGGTTGTTGAATTAGGTGGTCGTAGACTTCCTTTGGCAGTGGAACTTTTCGGTATCCCCAACAAGCAGCATTTTGTCGGAGCTGAGATGACAAGAGACAACAACGCTTTGGTGGTGGTGATGTCTTTAGAACCCAAAAGTTAAGTTGAGAGGTTTGTAGTAGTATGTTTGAGGAAGAAGAATTAGAGCTTCACTCAACTCCTTATGAAGAGACTTTTGAGGGTGTAGGGGTATCCCCAATCCCTCAAAACTTCTCTCAATCTCCATTCATGGATAAGGTGTTTGAGAGAGAGTTCAAACAAACAATGGCTTATATTAAGTCTATGAGTCCAACAGTATTTGGGTTGCATCACTTAGAGTTGACTCAAAGTCCAATAGGTTCTGAATTACTTTCCTTTGTAAAAATTAAAGGACTTAGTTCGGAGAACTTATTTAAAGAATTAGAAGAGTGTGAGTTTGTTTTTATTTCAACTAAGAAAGAGTTTAGTGAGAAAGGTCATTTGGCTTATTATAAGTTGAATTTACAGTCGGTAAAAGCTCCTAAAGGGTATCGCTTGATCGCTTGCGCAAGCGCCATTCCTATTCCCAATGGTTATAAAAGCCCAGACCCTCAGATTGAATATGTAGGTCAAGACGAGATTATGGAAGGTGCAGTTCTGCAGTATTTTTGGATTGCAGAAGAGTTTCTATATCGAGTAGAGACTGAGGTTGTAACCGTGTCTCTCAAACGGGTATCCGACCATCTTGGTGGTCGTTCTGTGGTTCTAACTAATGGGATTACTGTGTATTTGGTTGTCCAAGACCGTTCTCGAATGAGAAACACAGAGACAAAGAACATTTACTTTATAGGAAACACGGTTGAAGAGTGCAAAGAGCAAATTGTCTCTATGTATAACCGTTTGGTTGAGTTAGGTCTAGCATTTCCTAGCGATGAGTTCACTGTCCAAAAAGAGATTGGTGGTATTTTAACAACCGTCAACTTGGCTTATAAAGAGCTTGAGCCGACAATGGATTTAGACCCAGTAGCATTTGAGGTTTCGTTAGCAGAAGAAGGGTAAGAAGTATGAGTAAAGATTTAGTAGGTCTGATTGAGTTTCCAAAAGGAACTTCACAGTCAGATGATTTAGTTGGTTATGGTTTAGTATATTTGGAGGAAGACATCTTGCGTTTTCGTCTGAAACGCTTGTCTTCTAGTTTGGATTTGTCTACGGTTTCAGATGAAGGTGTAGTTGAATTGTTTGAAAACAGTCCTTTACATTTCGTAGTAGATTATGAACGTTTTACACGTTACATTCAAACCAATTCTCCAGAGGTTTTAGAGGACAAGTTCTTCAGAGCTTTATACACCGTTCTAAAACAAGCTTACCAGTTGGGGTATCCCCTCGACTTTTCTCGCTTGGCTTTAGTTTTAGAAGAGAAAGTTCAATTTGACCAATGGAAGGTTATTTTACGTTCCTTATCTAAAGGAGATGGAACGTTCGAGAAGTGGGGTGTGTCGTATGGTTAATCGAAAACCAGTTCGAGAAATTGAAAGTCGCTTAACAGATGGTGGAGCTAAACTGTTAACTGAGTTTGAGAGTTTAGCTGATGTAGGAGTTGAAAGCCCTAAACAGGTAGTGTGTATCCACTTCAAAGAGAAAGACCGCTACGGATTTTATATGCAAATTGGTAAGAAATTGAAATCCTTTAGTGTACCAACTGCTTTTATTGATAAGAGCCGAGTCTTATCTGAACAAGTCTTAAATCATATTAAAGAGAGTGGTCTTTACTTTGAAGAGGGTGAAAACGGTTCGATTAAGGTTCCAGTCTTAGCTCGTACAACAAGTGCAGTCTTGAAGAACTTCCAAGGTTCTCAATATCCGGTGGTATCCTCTTATGTTCGCTATTTTTCTGAGACTTTTAGTGAAGAGCAGAGAAAACTTTTGTCTCGTTGGTTCTTACAAGAGAGTTTTTATGAAGAAGGACTTCAAAGAATTGAATTGGAGTTAAATACTGACACTGACTACTTTAGAGAGAAAGCTGCAAAATTGGCAACTCTCATGGGCGGTGGTACTTGGTTCTTTAAAGAGTTGAACTACTTTGAAACAGGCGCTAAGTGTACTTTAGGTCACGACATTAAATGGGAATTCGTTGCTGAAGAAGAGGCCACAGGAGAGGTGTTGAAGTTCGGAGTAGATTGTGTACAGGACTTTTTCAACATTGAGGGTCAAGTACAGAATCAACTTGTACGTTTCCGTACTCGCTACTTCAATGAAATGTTGACTTATGCTTACTCTTATAGCCAGCAATTAGCTTATCAAAAGAATTTCGGCTTTGCCTTACCTAGCTTTTGGCAGAGTTTGGTTGATGGTGGCTTCGCAAAACCAACTTCTAAGA
>ENA-OWMY01000448-OWMY01000448.1-metagenome-genome-assembly--contig:-NODE-448-length-12668-cov-9.921589_pt1 | contig 12668 bp, 10 predicted proteins | sample MGYA00245358_ERZ651122 | MGnify/ENA primary metagenome ERZ651122 (study PRJEB26857, sample SAMEA4031752) | metagenome | biome: human; feature: oral; material: saliva | place: Philippines | collected 2014...
TGGTTGCGCCATTACCGCCTTTGCCTGCGGCGACTTCGATTTTTGCTTCGTCGATAAATTTCATGATGTTCTCTTATGGGTATTCGGTTGTTTCAGACGGCCTTTGTTAATAGAGGAGCTTGGTGTCTGAACGGATAAAATGTTGCTTATTATAAAGGATATTTCGGTTTTAGGCCGTCTGAAATATGGTTTCAGACGGCCTTGGATTTATTGGGCGAGGGCTTGGTCGATTTCTTGATAGAGTTGGGTGAAATTGGGTTCGCCAACGTAGGTTTTAAGGATGTTTCCGTTTTTGTCGATCAGGACGGAAGTCGGGTAAACCTGTGTGCCAAAGGCTTTTGCGGCAGTTTTGTCGGCATCGTACATGACGGTGAAAGGAAGGCCGTATTCTTTGACGTACTGATGGACGCTCTCAATAGGGTCGATGGGCTGGGCAATGCCGAGGACTTGGAAATTTTTACCTTGATAATCTTGGGCGGTTTTGATGATTTTAGGCATCTCGCTCACGCAGCCGGGGCAGGAGGGAAACCAGAAGTTAATGAGGGTAACTTTGTCTTTCAAATCGGTGTTGGTAATGGTTTTGCCTTGCAGGTCGGGCAGGGCGAAATCAGGGGCGGCTTTGCTGCTGGGGATAAGGACAAAGGCAAGAAGCGCGCCAATCGTGGCAACGACAAGGAGTGTGAGTATTTTTTTCATGATTCGAGGTTTTGAATTGCGTGTGCTAAGGTTTGGGGAACGCTGATGCTGCGGCCGCTTTCGCTGCTGACGGGCATAAGGGTAACTTCGGCTTCGATGGCGGCTTTGCCGTTGGGCAGGGTCGCGGTTTGGCTAAGGATGATGTGGCGTGTGCCGATGTCTTTCAGACGGCCTGTGAAGGTTAAAACATCGCCTTCAAGCGACGGGCGGCGATAGCGGATATCAACGCGTGCAACAACGAGCATGATGCCTTTGAGTTCGGACAGAAGGTCATGCTCTTGAAAAAACGTCCAGCGCGCTTCTTCGAGAAATTCGAGATAGCGCGCATTGTTGACGTGGCCGTAGCCGTCGAGGTGGTAGTTGCGGACGGTCAGTTTCATCAGTTGAGATTGATGGGTTGGAACTCTTCGCGTGCGATGGGTTCGTGTTCGAGGTCGGTAATCACGGTGGAGAGTTGGATGTCGAACCATTCGTTGAAAATATCGGCGTCCAAATCCGGCCATTCGCTTTCGTCTTCGCACCAGTCGGCCAATTCGGCAGCAAAAATGTCTTCAAAACGCGCTTCAATCTCGTCCCATACTTCGTCTGCGGTTTCACACGGGCGAACGAGGTAGGAATTGGCATCGGCTTGGATATCTTCAAGCGTCAGGCCGTCCAAGTGATTGCCGGGCAGGGATTTCAGCCAGTTCCAAAAAGGATCGAGGGGGATAAGCAGGAAGACGCTGCGGTTGACTTCGTACATGGTGTTTTCCTTGGTTTCTGTATAGTTGAATGATATAGCAAAGGTGGGGGACTGGCTATCTTTTGGGGGATAAAGGCCGTCTGAAAAATACGATATAAGGTATAGCCGGATAGGGTTTGTTTCCTGAATCTGTTGTGTAAACAACACGGTTAGTTTCTGTATCTATATGGTATGAGGAGAAGATATCAAGTTTTGAATATAACTTTGATAGTTTCGGAGGGTGTTGTCGGTTTGGTTGATTGTATGTGCGAATAGCGAATAGTTTTTATGAGTCAGAGGCTGAAGCAACATTGAAAGGTGAAGATAAATATTGGGTTAAATGAATATTTATTCAAATAAGATTTATATGTAATAATGACGGAGAGGAAATATCCTATTATAATCTATCCCTTATCTTTTTCGAGAAAACTCTACTATGAAGCCTATTACAACAGGGGTAATCATCTTTATTGGAAGTGCCATCAGCGCAATCCTATTATACTTTTTTGGCCAAAATCTTGGCATTACGTCGATTATTGCAAAAATTGTGGTCTGGGCATGTGTATCAATTGTGATCTCATTGATACTCCTTACCCCTTTGATTACGAGATTTTTTTGGGCTAGGAGCTCCGATAAATACTCCGGTTTGAAACATTTAAATCCTGAAGATTTAAGTGGGGATAATGGAGAGTCTTCAACTCTGATTGGTATAGCGGAACGTTGGGAGCAGCTACGCCATATTTACTTATTGACTAGACAATATAAAAAACATCGTAAGCCTTGGATTTTTGTTGTAACCCAAGAACCAATGCTCTTGGATAGAGTTTTGCCTAATATTCGCCCGCAACTTTGGGTAGAAACGGCTTCTGCGATTTGGATAGATGCTCAGGCAATGGAACCTGCGAATGGTTGGCAGTATCTGAGGGGTGTGGGGAAACGTCCTGCAGAAGGTATTGTTGAGCTTCAAGGGGAGTTTTCAGTTCAGGAAAATACCGCTCAACTGCTTGAGTTAATGAAAAAACTTGGCTGGAAACTTCCAATTAATCAAGTTCATTTTGTAAATGATGCCAATGAAATGCCATCAGCAGTCAGTCATGCTTTGAAATATGGTTCAACAGTATCTTCAGCAGAGTTGATGAAAGAGTTGGATCAATTTGCTAATCGGTTGGCAGCTGTGGGTACACGATTAATTGAAGCAGATTTAGAACAAACACCCATTGCGAAATTGTCCGCCAAACTGCCGTCACAAACTCAGGCTTTGGCTGATTATATTGCTGCAGAAAAGCGGGGACTGGGAAAACTGGATACTGTTGCAGGTATTTCTTTTATTCAATCAAATCAACCTGAACAATCAGGAGATTTGATTTTCCGTGCATTCAACGATTTATCTGTTTTGGGTTCCGGAAAGAAACTGCGTTTTTCTAAAACGGAAAAAATTTATTTGGGCTTAAGCGCAGTTGCCTTGCTTGTCAGTGGTGCGTTTGCAGTCAGTGCATATAGCAGCTATCAAGAAATCAGCCGTTTGAAGACCGATTTTGAAAGCGTACAGAAAGTAAAATCTCGTGCAGAGAAAGTAGCTATACTTATTCGATTGCAACAAGATATTACAGATTTGGAGTCTCGTCGAAGCTTCTCACAATATGCGGTTAAGTTTTTGGGGTATGAGCATCGACAAGAGCTCTTAGCTGTTGCTTACCGTAAATATAATAATTTGGCAAAAGATGTTATTAGCCGTCCTGCTACTGCATTCTTTGAGAACAAGTTAGATGAATTGGTAATGTTGGAAGGCAGAATTCCTGATGACTTTGAACTTCAGGATAGTGCTTATCAAGATTTGAAAGCATATTTGATGCTGACATCTCATGTTGAGAAAACAAAAGGCACAAAAGATGCGGAATTCTTAGTAACCAAATTGACGCAGATGTTGACGACGCAAAATGTGGCGGCAAAAGATGCGCAAACGTTGGCACAATTTTTTGTGTCGCGTATGTCACAGAAAAATAATTTGGCAGAGCCTGAACAAACTGAATTGGTATCAAGAAGCCGTCAGGTCTTGGTGGACTGGATCAATCGCGACCAAGGCAGTGAGCAATTGTATAAACGCATTATTCAGGGTACGAATGCCAAGTTGCAAACCATTACCTTAGACAAATTGCTTAATAAGGATTTGAAAGGTATTTGGAATGTTGGAAAACCTTTGCCGCGTATATATACGGTTGAGGGTTGGGAAAAATATATTAAGCCGGGATTAGAGCAGGCAATTAAAGACAGCAAGAGCAATGATTGGGTATTGGGCGGTAATGTGTACCAAGCTTCGGTAACAGAAGCGGCAATCAATAGCCTGAAAGAACGCTACTTTAAGGAATATGCTACCGCTTGGTATAACATGATGAACAGCATTACATGGCAACCGAGAACAACCAGCTTGGATGCAGTTAATCAGCTTCACGTCTATGCGGATCCTCAACGTTCGCCATTGGTGGCATTATTTAATGCAGTGAAAGAAAGCAGTCAGCTGGATAGCAAGAAAGTTGATGTCAATCCTGCTGTTGCAGATGCAGCTAAACGTGTAGCTGCAAGACAACTGTCTACTCGCTCGCGTAAGGTTGCGGATGCGGTATTGAATTCTCAAACTGAAAATATTAATGCTTTGGAAGATAAGGTAAATGATTATCTGGCAGGGCCGTTAGAAGCGGAATTTGAAACTTTGTTGCAATTGATTGATGCACAAATTAATCCAAAGAGTGATTTGAGCCTGCAGCGTTACCTTGAACGTGTAACTACTGTGAAGCAGCGTTTGATTCAAATGACGGCATCCTCTGATACCGGAGGTGCGGCAAGAACAGCCGTGCAAGGTGTTTTAAACGGTGGTGATAATGAGTTCCTCGACGGTATACAGTACGCACGTTTGATTGAGGCCGGTGTGGGTGACAGATTGTTGCCGTTTGCACGAAATGTTTTTGTATTGCCGTTTAATTCCGTATGGGATTCAATTGCCGGTGTTGCTCAAAAAGACATCAATAATTTGTGGGCAAGCAATTTTGTCAATCCTATGCAGTCTGAACTGGGTGGCAGATATCCATTTGCTCGATCAGAAATCGAAGTTTCGATTCCGGTATTGGCAAAATATTTGGATGTTAACAAAGGTGTACTTAATCAGTTTGTCACAACCCAATTAGCAGGTGTTTTAACCAAACAAGGTAATCAATGGATCGTTGCACCCGGAAGTGAATTGAAGGTTAATCCGGGATTGCTGCAACAATTGAATAAATTGAGTGCTATTTCTGAAGACTTCTTCGTTAACGGAGAGGGTGGCTATAGCTTTGAACTGAAACCTACATCTACTCAAGGTATTGTTCAGTATGATTTAATTATCGACGGTCAGTCTTTAGATTATTTCAACCAACAAACAGAGTGGAAGACATTCAAATGGCCTGGAGATGTCAGCAATGCCGGTCTTCGTATTTCTTGGGAAACTGAGGCAGAAGGTATGCGTAAGACTCAAGAAATTAGTGGTCGCTTCGGTTTTATCCGTATGCTTGAAAAATCTAGGGTTACACCGATTGACAGTGGCACTTATTTAGTCGAATTCCCATTGGAGAAAGACAAATTGATGAGGTTCTATATGAGAACTAATTCCGGTAAAGGACCTTTGGGATTGTTGGAACTGAAGAATATCCATCTGCCGAATAAGATTTTTGAGGTTAAATAATCATGACATTACCCCAATGGGTAAAGCCGATACTTGGTGATGAGGGCACATCAATCACCGATAACAATATTCATCGCTGGCAAGAGTGGCTGGAACCTGTTTCAGACGGCCACCCTTGTGGCGGGGATGTTGCATATGCCGATGATTTTGAGGCTATTAAAATTGAATTGGCCAAGCTTTCAGGTATTGATTGCCGATTGATTTTGGATGCTTCTGAACGCTTGTTAAAACGTCAATCTAAAGACTTGAGAGTAGCAACTTATTATATTTTTGCCGCTTTGCGAGACCGGGGGTTGGCAGGTTTTTCAGATGGTTTGGAAATTTTATGCGGATTGTTGCAAAAATTTGATCAATCACTATGGCCGAAAAAGCCGGTACAAAAACGCAATGCATTAAATTGGCTGTCTGGGGAAAGAGTGCTGGATACGCTCAAAGGGACTGAATTATCTAATTCGGTGGACCTCAAGCGGACATTATCGGCGTTAATGTCGTTGCAGCATTATCTTGAGGGATGGGAAGAATCAGTACGCCCCAGCCTGTTTCCGTTATTACAATATTTTGAAGAGTCATCTGTTCGTTTTTCATCACCTCAGACAAGTACAATTCAAAGTCAGGAAGTTAGTACGCCTATTGACCAAGAAGTTGTACCACAGATTCGTCAAGAGAGTCAGAGGCCGTCTGAAAGTTTAGCTGTCACTCAAGTTAACTCTTCTAAAGCCTTACTCGATCAAGTTAGGATTAATGCCGCCTATTTAAGAGAGCAGGATGATGGATATTGGCCTGCATATAAGATGATTCGTGCTGTACGTTGGGGTGGGCTAAATGGTATCCCTCCTCATCAAAATGGTCAGACTCGTTTGAAAGCTCCAAGGACAGATTTATTGGCAACTTTAAATCGTTTGGTTAATGAGCAGCAATGGCGGGATTTGCTTGATAGAGTAGAAGCGGCTTTTTTAGAAGGCGCTAATCAGTATTGGCTCGATTTGCAATATTACGCGTGGCAAGGGCAGCAGGCGTTGGGTGGTTTATATCTTTCTCAGGTTGACTCATCATTATTTGAGCTGAAATCTTTACTGACCAGATGTGATGGCTTGACCGGATTAAGTTTTGATAACGGATTTCCGTTTGTCTCAGCCGATACGCTGACGTGGTTGGAGCAAAAGGTTATGCCATCCACGCGCAAACAGACTAGTAGCCGAACAGTTCAAAAAGCAGTAATAGAATCATCATCTCATGTAGAAAACCAAGAAAGTCAATGGCAACAGGCTTTGTTAAAAACACAAGAACAAGGCTTGGATGCTGCTTTTGCTTGGTTGGAAACATTACCAGAGTTGCAGTCAGGTGCAGGGCAGGTTAAAAAGTGGTTGATGATGGCCCGTTTAGCTGCAAACAATCAAAAAGTAGATTGGGCCTTGAAACTGTTGGAACAGGCTTCACGGCAGATGCAGGTTTTGACAGTAAAAGAGTGGGATAAACATTTTGCATTTGATGTATATGCTTTGTGGTATCAATTGTTAAATGAAAATTTTGATAAGAAAGATACTGAAGCTACTGGGCAACTTGAATTTTTACGAACTGAATTAATGCAGGCTGATATTGTCCGTGCATTAGAATTAATCGATTAAACATATATTATGTCAGATCCCACATTACGTTATTATGAAGAAGAGATGCGGTATCTCAAGGAAGCAGGGTTAGAGTTTTCAAAAGCTCACCCTGATCGTGCCGCAATGCTGAATTTGGATAGAGTAGGTACACGCGATCCTTATGTGGAGCGATTGTTTGAAGGCTTTGCTTTCTTAACAGGAAGAGTCAGACAAAAACTTGATGATGACTTTCCAGAATTGACTGAGGGTTTGGTCAATATGCTGTGGCCTCATTATCTGAGGATGATTCCTTCTTTGACTGTTTTAGAGTTAATTCCAGATGATAAAAAGTTGCAGGGCGGGCAACTTGTTAAAAAAGGACTATCCGTACAATCTGAGCCCATTAATATTAATGACAGGTTGACGAGATGCCTGTACCGAACTACAGGTGATGTTAAACTCCAGCCCTTGAGTATCTTGCATACGTTATTGGATTATGATGCAAATGGTCAAAGTGTCATCAAATTGACTTTTGGTATTCACAGGCAGACGCAGAAAGACAATTTGGATTTTTCTAAAATCAGAATTTATATTTCTGCTGATGAACCAGTTGCTTTTGCATTACGTCATGCTTTGTTAAATCAAGCTGCTCAAATTAGTATCCATCATGCCGAACTACCATCTGGAGGTAATATACGGTTTAAGGCCGTCGGATTTGCCGAAGATGAGAGATTGTGGGAAAAAGTAAATAACAGTTTCAGTGGATATCAATTATTATTGGAATACTTTTGTTTCAAACAGAAGTTTTTCTTTATTGATTTGATTGGTGTTGATGCCGAAGAATGGTCGGAACGTATTAATGAGTTTAGTATTAATGTAGTTCTGTCCAAACAATATCCTTCAGAGCTTAGATTTCCTCCAGATTGCCTGAAATTAAACTGTGTTCCTGCCATCAACCTCTTTGACATGGAGGCTGAGCCTATTCGGGTGGATCACAAGGCATTTGAATATCCTGTTAAGCCTTTGTTGCATGAAGGTATGGCAGTTGAGGTGTATTCAGTAAATGAAGTGGAAGCTGTAAATCATGAGACGGGCAAGCGCTACTCATATATTCCTTTTTCGTCATTCCAACATCGTGGTGGATTGATGAAATATGATGCTCCTGAACGGTATTACCATACAAAGGTAAAACGAGGAGTATCTGGAAAGCATGAAACATTTATTATGCTTGGAGGATTGTTGTGGGATAGAAAAGATATTCTGCCTACCGAAACACTTTCTCTAAAAGTAGTAGGGACTAATGGTGCTTTGCCACGTAAGAGTTTGAGGGAAACCCAGATTCAAGACACGGATATAGCCGAGCCCAATGTTAAAATGGTAAGAAACCTTACGACTCCAACGTTGTCATGCTATCCTCCAACAGAAGACAGATTTCAATGGCGTATCTTGTCCCATTTGTCACCAAATTATCTATCATTACTGAACGTTGATAGTTTAAAAGGTGCATTGTCGATTTACGATTGGACCGAAGATGAATTGAATAAGCGCAGATTGAATGGGATTGTTGACGTTAAGCATGAAACAGTACAAAGAATCGAGCGTGGCGCAGTTCATCGTGGAGTTCATATTACAGTAACATTTGATTCAACTGCATTTAATGGGGAAGCAGAAATTTATTTGTTCGGAGAATTATTGAACGAATTTTTTGCAATGTATGCTGATTTGAACCTATTTACCCGGTTCAGCATAGTTTCTCTGCCATCCGGGAAAACATATACATGGAAAGACAGCAAAACAACTATCACACGGTTTTAGAAACAGCGCATAAAAGTGCTAAAGAAAATAACGGCAGACAGACACTTCCTCTATGGGAGATTCCCAGAAATAAATCTCATCGCGAAGGTATAGCATCTGAAATTTTTCAAGAGAAATTGGGAGAGTTTATTGTACACAATGCAGCAACAATGAATTTTTTCCAATTTTGTCGGGTTTTGGAAACGCTTGCCGATGGTGCTGAAGAAAAAGCTGTAGAGTCAATGGTAAGATTCAGAAGGGTGAAGTCTTTATCTTTTCCTTCTGGGGAAATTGCATCGGTTGAATATGATGCGGAAGCCGAGCTACCAACTGTAAGAACAACATTTTTAGGTTTGTATGGCGTAGATGCGGTCTTGCCGGATTATTTCCTGAATGATATTGCAACGCATAAAGACGGTAGTGAAAGCTTAGCTGCATTTTTGGATATTTTTAACCATAGAATTACAACCCTGTTTTTTCAGGCATGGAAAAAATACCGCTATCCGTTTTTGTTTCAAAATGAAGGGCAAGATGATTTATCTCGCTCTCTTCTGCACCTTATTGGGCAGGGGATGGTAAACGGCAAATTTATACATCCTTTGCTAGATAGCAGAATCTTGGGATTGTTCAGTGTTTTTTATCAGCGCACCCGAACAAAAGAAGGTATTATCAGTATAGTTAGATATTTGTTACCTTTTGCAGATGTAAAAGTAAAAGAATTTCAGCTTCAGTGGGTAATATTGGAAAAAAATCGTGAGTTGGGGAAAGCTAGTTTGAGATTGGATGGAGGAAGTGCATCTTTAGGCAGTAGAATAAAAGATCATAGTCATCTGATACGTATTGAGATTACACCAGATACATTTGAGAATGCACAACTTCTATTACCAAAACAAACATTACACCAAAAATTACTTGAATTATTGAAGCTCTATTTGGGTTGCCGTTTTGATGCAAGCATTTACTTAAACATCAAGAAGCAATGGGTACCTCAAAGCCGTTTGGCAAAAAAACAAATGTTGGGGATTAATACCGGTTTAGGGACGATGCATCAAGACAAGCAAATAAAGATAGCAAACTATACATATTCAAACTAATTTAAGAAAACGGAAAATCATGAATAAGAAAACTAGAATTCAGTCAGTCTGCGCATTAGCTTTGTTGTGCGCGGTGTTATCAGGTTGCGGGGTTTTGCAAGGCGTGAAAGATGGTACGACCAATGTAACTAAAAGTATCTTTTATACTAAGTTAAAGATATTAAAGATTGACTTGGTTGCTCGTAATGGTTTGAATCAAAATGAAAGAGGTCAATCGTTATCGACAGTTGTTCGCATTTATCAGCTTAGAGATAAGCAGAATTATGAAGTTGCATCTTATCGTGACTTGCTTAATCAAGATAAAACCATTTTGGGCAGTGACTTGGTAGAAGGGTATAAGCAATATACCATTCGACCTGGTGAAACTATCAGCTTGGATGAAACCTTGGATAAAGAGACCAAGTATGTTGGTATCGTGGCTTTTTATAATCGGGTAGGAGAGGATCAACCGTGGAAAATGCTTCTATCCAAAAAACAGCTGAAAAATAAAAAGCCTTTAGTTGTTGAGTTGGTAGATAATAAAGTTGTAATTCAAGAGACCGAAAAGAAAGTCAAATAATGGATGCAGCCCTCTATGAGAAATTAACGGGGTTTTATTCTGATGGCTTGCCACTAGATGGGCTTCCAGATGGTTTCCAGTTAGTTAGGAGTGTTTTAGATAATATCCAACGCATTCTCAATAGTCGGAGTGGTTCCTTGAAGCATTTGCCTGATTATGGAATCCCTGACCTTAGTATGGTTTATAAGAATTTACCGTCTAGTGCACATGATTTACGGTATTTCATGAGGAAGACCTTATTGAAATATGAACCCAGATTGAGAAATTTGGACATTCGACTGACTGAGTCTAAAGACAATATTATGGTTTTATGCTATCAGCTTGAATGTGAAATTGAAAATGCCGGTGCTGTAGTCATAGACACTTATTTTATGCCTGAAGGAACGGTTTCTGTTAAACGCAGCCGAGCGTAACTTTTTAGGTATCAACAGATTACTTTAAAATTAAGAACTAAATATATGGTTAAACACTTTTTTCTTACTTGCAGTGTATTGCTTTCAGCAGCTGCCCAGACGGCCTTGGCTAAAGAGTATGATTTAGAAGGTACATTAGTTACTCAAAATAATTATGTACGAATTCAGAGTTGTAATCTGAAAAATACTTATGCTTTATTACCCGGTAGTGGAAATGGCTATGAAGCGACAGCAGAGATTGTCAGCTCCAGAAAAAATATGCCTGAAAGTACGCCAATCTATGTTGCTTTAAAAGGAAAATTAGAAAGCCCCAATTTTTTAGTTTCTGGAATTGAACTCATCAAAATAGGGGAAAACTGCCATACGGCCAAAACTAAATCCTCATCTCCTGAAAAAGCTGTTCAGAAATACCCAAGTGAAAACCAGCAGCCAGATTTAGAAGACAAAAATTCTAAGGCTGAGCCATACAATCCTGTATTGAAGCCGGTGGAAGCAGAACCAGTGGTAACAGAACCAGAAAATCTGAAACAAACAGCAGAAGAACCAGGAACAACGATATCAGTTGAGCCGGCTCATCATTCCAAAGCTACACAAGCTACTCAACCTGAAGACAGTAAAAAGTCTAAAGATGATCAATATTCTTCTGATAATCTTCTTGATAAGCAGGTTAAAACAGAAGATGCTAAACAGGCAGATATTGAGAATTTGGAGAGAGACAATGCTACTCCAGTTGATCCTGCAATGTTAAGTACATCTAAGCCAAATGTTCAATCTGTAGAGGCTCCTGAAAAGGTAGAGCAACCTGCAGTAGATGAATCTAAGGCTGTGGAAAAATCAGTGGTTGAAGAAACTAAGTCCGTAGAGCAGTCATCTATAGTAGAAACACCTGAGGCAGTAGAACAACCAATAGCAAGTGAATCTAAAGCTGCAGAACAGCCAGTGATTGTAGAAACTAAGACTGTAGAACAGCCGTCTGAAGCAGATATGCAACCTATAGTGGATGAGTTTAAAGTTGAGCAGCCAGTGGATGCAGCAACGGCTAAGACTATGGAACAGTCTTCTGCAGTAGAAGCATCTGCGGTAGTGCAACCACCGGTAGTAGATGAGCCTAAAGTTGTAGAACAACCTGAGGAAGTCAAAGCATTTGAACCGACTGGAGCTTCTGAAACGGTACACAATCCTATAATAGAAGAGACTTCTATAGAGGCTGATCATAAGATAGAAGAGAAACCGTCTGTACCAGAGGTTGTTACTCCAGCATCATCCTCTGTGGAAGATCGTGTAACGATATTTGAAACTCAGCCTAAAGCCGATAATCAAGAATCTACACAATTAGAGGGTATTCCGTCTGTAGGGACGCAAGCCGACCAGTTAACAGAAGCAACTCATTCTACACATGAAACTTTATCGGGAATTGAAGCAGCAGCACCAATAACTGATTCATTATCGAATGAAGTTTCTGCACAGCCAGTTTATGTGAATCACATTATTGTGCATGAAGATGATGTGGCTGAGTAAAAGGTAACCAATATAGTCGAGTTAGTTTTCAGTTATGAGAAAAGGCCGTCTGAAGAATCTTAGTTTTAAGTTAAATGGATTTTGATTCTTCAGGTAATTGTAAAAGGTCTTAAGAAATTCATTCTCGTGAATAAAAAAGCTTACTTAAATCATTAAGTAAGCTTTTTTGTATTTAATAGGCAGTAAGCATATGAATTATTCGTAGCTTTTTTAAAACTTCAAAATCTAGCTTTCCAAGACGCTACAAAGGCATAGCTTGAGACCTTTGCAAAAAATTCCTTTTCCCCAACAGCCGAAACCCAAACACAGATTTTCGGCTGTTTTTGTTTCAAATATCCACTGATTCTACTCAAATACCCCCTTAGTCCCTCTTGGATGCCTGATAATCAGGCATCCGACCGCCTTTTAGGCAACAACAGGCGCACTTAGCCTGTTGGCGGCTTTCAAAAGGTTCAAACACATCGCTTTCAGATGACTTTGTGCACTCACTTTGAGTAGCCCGAAATAGGCTGCCCGCGCATAGCGGAATTTACGGTGCAGCGTACCGAAGCTTTGTTCGACCACATAACGGGTCT
>ENA-OWMY01000449-OWMY01000449.1-metagenome-genome-assembly--contig:-NODE-449-length-12654-cov-3.744821_pt1 | contig 12654 bp, 8 predicted proteins | sample MGYA00245358_ERZ651122 | MGnify/ENA primary metagenome ERZ651122 (study PRJEB26857, sample SAMEA4031752) | metagenome | biome: human; feature: oral; material: saliva | place: Philippines | collected 2014 | study...
TCATAATTCTTTATTTATTGATTTTCTAATGTACGCAAATTTAAGCATCATTTATCAATTTCGCAAGTCTTTTATTTAATTTTATACTTGTTCACATATATGATAATAGAAATAATTTGTATATTTGCAAAAACTAACACATTACCCCATGAATAAAATTATCTTAACTATTATCCTTTCATCTTTACTATTCGCATGTAGCTCTGTTAAACTTACAGAAGAACAACGTATGCTGAATGGAATAAGGCGAGATGTCCCTTTTCAATTAGACTCTCTTAAACCCACCAATAGTAACAGCTGGAGCTTCACCAACAATGATATTATTACAGCAGAGCCTGACTATGAAATAAGGGATGACGGTGCATTATTTGTTTATCGTACTTTCTTTAACGGACCGAAACAAGTACAGCAGCCCAATATAGTATGGCGTAACCTCTTCATAATAAAGAAGAAGCACCGAGTAATATGCGTGGATAGGATATTGATAGATGGTAAGACGAAAGGTATAGTTTATATTCTTCAGAGTAGGAATAAGTCCTATGCCTCTTGTGGACATTATAATTGGGATGTCACCCGATTGGAACATTTAGAGATAGTTGGCTCTATTTTAGAAGATATGAAGAACTCAACTCTAAAACGATTCAACCTTTCTAACAGCACTCCTAAATTAATGTCTTCAGATATCAAGACACCTTCCTCACAGGATGATTATTGGCGTCTTATCTTCCATGCCGACTCTCTTTATGAGCAAAAGCATTATGATGATGCCATCCGTATATATACTGAAGCTTTCGCAGATGATCGTTATATCTTTCCTTCCAAGTTATCAAGTGTTGCTTATAAATTGCGTATGGTTGATAAAGAAGAGGCTGCTTATAAGTTTGATAAGCACCGTATAAGAATGGAAAAGGATTACTATCAGATGCCAGACTCTGCCACTGTACCCTCTTATGAAGATGAGTTTGATAAGCGAGCAGATATCTATAACTATGACTTATCACTGAAGAATCATTTAGAAGAGATGCTTGAACGTGACCAAGCTTATAGAACACAATGGATATTGAGCCGACAGTTGCACCATGAGGAGACACAATATGATATAGCGTTAAGGCTTCGTGCTGATAGTATTGACTCTCTCAACCAAGTCGAGATAAGGCAAATATTGAAAGAACACGGTTTCCCTAAAAAGACAGAAGTAGGCACTTCTGCTTGTGAGGCAGCATGGATAATCATTCAGCATGCACCCTTGGACGTACAGAAAGAATATCTACCTATGTTGGAGAGAGCTGCGACAGAAGGGAACATTCAAGCTGCTTTAGTTGCTGCTCTACATGACAGGATTGATGTAAGAGAGGGGCGACCTCAGAAATACGGAACACAGAGAAATCACAATGGAATCTGCCCTTTACTTAATAAGAAAATGGTCAATCAATGGCGGAAGGAGGTTGGTCTTCCACCATTGGATGAATATTCAAAGTGAACTTAGGATATCCATTTCATCAAGACATTTTGTTCCCTTGTTCTATTGCTCTTAAAACTTTCACACCTTCTCCCACCGTCTTCACATCACTGACTACCATAGAACGTTTGCCATTTCGTTCCTTAAGATTGCAACGACGAGGATGATAACCGATATAGTTGAGTACCTTATCAAAGGCAGCACTCTGATAGTAGACACTATTAGGATTAGAAACAAATTGCATCTGCATACGTCCCTGCTTAAGAATAATCTTCTCACAACCCAATCGCTTACCTACACGACGAAGTGCAACGACCTGCATCAGTTCCTCACCTTGACGTGGGACAGGACCGAAACGGTCTTGCAGACGTTTACGATAAGCATCAAGGTCTTCGTCTTTTTCAATATTATCAAGCTCACGATAAAGTAGCATACGCTCTGAACTACCCGGAACGTAGTTATCAGGGAAGTACATTTCAAGGTCGCTCTCTACGGCACAATCATCAATGAAGTCATCACCCGTAATCTGCTTTCCTTCGTCCATCTCCTCTTCATACAAATCTTGGAACTCATCATTTTTCAGCTCCATCACCGCCTGATTGAGGATTTTCTGATAGGTTTCGTATCCCAAATCCTCCATAAATCCACTTTGTTCAGAGCCTAAGAGATTACCAGCACCACGGATATCAAGGTCCTGCATCGCAAGATTAAATCCACTACCGAGGTCGGAGAAGGTCTCCAAAGCCTCCAGCCGACGACGTGCCTCTGGGTTTAATGCAGCCAAAGGTGGAGCAAGAAGATAACAGAAAGCCTTCTTATTAGAACGACCGACACGCCCACGCATCTGGTGCAGGTCGGAGAGTCCGAAACGATGAGCATCGTTGATGATGATAGTATTGGCGTTGGAAATATCAATACCATTCTCAACAATCGTAGTTGAAAGCAGTACGTCATAGTCATAGTTCATAAAGCCCATCACTATCTCCTCCAATTCTTCAGGCTTCATCTGCCCGTGTCCGATAGCAATACGGCAGTCTGGCACATACTTTTTAATAAGATTTGCTATCTCTGGAAGATTGCTGATGCGGTCATTTACAAAGTAAACCTGTCCATTACGGCTCATCTCAAAGTTAATAGCATCTGCTATTACTTCATGCGAGAAAGAAGCTATCTCGGTCTGAATAGGATAACGGTTAGGTGGCGGTGTACGCATAATACTCATGTCACGTGCACCCATCAGTGAGAACTGGAGCGTGCGTGGGATAGGCGTTGCCGACATCGTAAGGGTGTCAACATTCGTCTTTAATTGGCGAAGTTTCTCCTTTGTCGACACACCAAACTTCTGCTCTTCGTCAATGATAAGTAGTCCGAGGTCATGCCACTTCACCGACTTCCCTATCAATTTATGCGTACCAACAAGAATATCTATCTTTCCCTCTGCCAAATCCTCCAACACCTGTTTTGTTTGTTTAGCACTACGAGCACGTGAGAGATAATCAACACGCACTGGCATATCCTTCAATCGCTTCTTGAAAGTTTGGTAATGCTGGAAGGCTAAAACGGTTGTAGGTACTAATAGAGCCACCTGCTTATTATCCACAGCAGCCTTGAAAGCAGCACGGATAGCCACCTCTGTCTTACCAAATCCCACGTCACCACAAACCAGACGATCCATCGGACGTGCGCTTTCCATGTCCTGCTTGAGTTCTTGTGTAGCTTTCAACTGGTCGGGCGTATCCTCATAAAGGAATGAAGCCTCCAATTCATGCTGCATAAACGAGTCTGGAGAAAAGGCAAATCCTTTTTCACGACGTCGCTTAGCATAGAGTTTGATGAGGTCGCGAGCAATATCCTTGATACGCTTCTTCGCCCTTTCTTTCAAGCGATCCCAAGCACCTGAGCCAAGAACAGACAATCGTGGTGGTTCACCACTATCACCACGACGATACTTACTAATCTTATAGAGCGAGTGAATAGATACGTCCACAATATCATTATGCTGATAAACAAGACGTATCATCTCTTGATAAGAGTCGCCAGCTGGCACACGAACCAGACCTGCAAACTTACCTATTCCAAAGTCAACATGCACTAAGAAGTCACCAGGTTCCATCTCTTGCAGCTCTTTCATCGTCAAAGCCATCTTACCTTGACGTGCCTTGTCTGACTTGAGGTTGTACTTGTGGAAACGATCGAAAATCTGGTGATCGGTAAAGAAACATACCTTCAGCGTACTATCAACAAAACCTTCATGTAGCGTTCTATTAACTGGCGTGAAAGGTAAAGCTCCCACCGTCGCATCCTGCCCCTCCCCAGACAGTTCAGCTACAGACATATTCTCAGAGTCAGGTGAGACATTTGTATCTGACAATGAGTCGAAGATATCCCTCAAACGTACTGTCTGTTTCTCACTATCAGCAAAGATATAGAGTTTATAACCTTGCAGAAGATAGTCACGAAGGGTCTTAGACAGTAAGTCAAAGTTCTTGTGGAAGAGTGGTTGTGGCGAGGTACTAAAGTTTATCGTAGCCCGTGAGCCATCCTTCTTCTTTGCAAGGTCTGAGGAGGAATAATTGATACCAAACTCTATACGACGGAAGTCAAGCGCATCGTTCATCCAACGAGAGGCTGGCACCAGTTGTCCTTCCTTACGGAAAGCCACTTCCAACTCACGCTGTTCCATCTCAGTCTTACCTTCGAGTTTCTCTGTCAACGCCTGATTAGTAAAGCCCTCTTGATAGATATTATCTATCGCATCACGGACATAAAGGAAGTCCTTGAATGCCAACACGGCATCTTCTGGTAAGAACTGAAGGAAAGGCACCTTCTCTTCTGACATCGTTGTCAGTTCTGGAACAATCTCAACACGTGTCAACTTCTCTGTAGACAACTGCGTCTCCACTTCAAAGTTGCGAATGGTTTCAATATCATCACCGAAGAAATCGATACGAAAAGGAAGTTCATTTGAGAAGGAATAGACATCAATAATACTACCACGCACAGCAAACTGACCTGGTTCATAGACATAATCAGTCTCTGTAAAACCAAAAGAACGTAAGGTTTTCTCTACCTCCACAATATCAATATGCTGATCAACTGTCAATGTCAAACGACGTTCATCCAACTGCTTTTTTGATACAACAAGTTCTGATAGGGCTGATGGCTCAGTGACAATATAAAGTGGTAGAGTGTTGTCAGCACCCGAGGCAAGGGCTGAAAGTCGTGTCAGCACCTCTGTACGCAGGATTTCATTACCCGCATCACGCTGTCCATATTTCACTGCACGACGATAAGACGATGGGAAAAACAGCACCTCTGCCACCTTCCCCTCACCATCAACAGGCATAACAATTGTCTTGAGATCATTGTAGAAATAACCCGCCTCGTCATTGTCATTCAACACGAAAACAGTCGTTGTCTTCCATCGTTCAGCTATTGATGCAAAGAACATCGGAGCAGCTGAAGCCACGAGTCCTTGCAGAAAAACAGTTCTTATCGACTTATCTTTCTGTATCTTCTGTATCGCTCCTGCCTGTGGCAGCATAGCGTATAGTTTCTGTATGTCTTGTATCTTCATCGCAAATGCGTTGTGCTTGCAAAGTTACAACAAATTTCAGACAGAGGGCAATTATCTATGAAATTAAGCAGAAAAGTACTTAAAGATTTGGTAGTTTCGTGAACTCTCCTTATATTTGCAGTCTGATTCGGTGGAAACAGAAGAGGATAAACATAGGGATAAAGGCGAATAACATCGACTAAAACCCATAAAAGTCCTCATTGTACTATGGGCTTGTTTGGATTTGACGGCAAGACGAGATGGTACGTAAGCACGCGGAGCATTGTTGACTGGCTCCTAAATCTCAGTTATCGAAAAATTAATTGGCGAAAACAATTACGCTCTCGCTGCCTAACCGAAGTACAGTAGGTTACTGGCTTTATCCGACTATTAGATAGTTGGACGAGACATCGCTCCGAGGATGTTGTTCCGAATCCAGAGAGTAAGCGATGCAGGTTCAATCGGAAATAGTCAGTGTATGCCTCGCTGCACTGATGAAGATTTAGAGGATAAGATGTCGGTTGGTGGTCCAGGTCTTGCCGACATACGAAAATCGAAGGCTGGAATAAACGTGTAGAAAGCGTATGGTTTCCTTGTGCGGACGTGGGTTCGACTCCCACCAGGTCCACTTTTTTATCCTAAAAGGGATTCTCTAAAAATTAAAAGGCAGTATCAAATTAAGCTTTGATGCTGCCTTTTTTTATTTATCATCATTGAACTAATCTGTGAATCTTCTAAGAAGTGAAATAATCTAACCTACTAAAACAAAGAGAAGTTATTACCTCTATTACCACAATAAGTTTAATTTCGTTTTGCTGTCACTTTTAACATTTATCATAACAACATTGTGTATCAACGCATTAACCTGTCACTTTGAGTGACAAGAATGACAGGAAAATTTATTTTCAAGTAATGTCTCCTTCGAGACAGTGCCTAAATCTAATCCATTTCCACCCTATAATAGACTCTACAAGATGAGGATTATTTATGTGGCAATAATGCTTTCAGATGCTCAAAGTGCCTTATCATACTTTGTTTCGTTTGCTCATCACGCTCTACCCGACATGCCGCTTCTAAGTCAGATAAGAAGGGAAGATAGTCAGTCTCAGCAATAAAGCGAGCCGCACGTTCTCTTACCGCAGGACTATTGTCAAAGAGTAAGCCTTGCACCCAACGCTTAGCATCCCATGACCGACATGCCTGTAACCAGTTGAGTGCAGCTATCTTCTCCTTAGGCGAACCGTATAAGAATGTTCTATAATATCCATGTTCCTTTCTCAAATCATCTTTCGTCATGAGAATCTCACGATTGTATAAATCGGGATTAACGACTCGCTTCGAATATGCTACGACTGGCATGCGTAAGGTCCAACGCACCATGCGTGGTATCATCCACATCATTCCTGGTGTTGCCTCTGGGTGCGAGATACTACTAAAGACACGCCCTTTCCCATACTCATTGGCGATAAAGAAAGGTCGATTATTCGTCATGTTAGCTGGAGCATTACCCTCTTCATGCACATCGGTTTCCATTATCGCCATAGTCGTGTAAGGAAGTGGAATATTGTCGCTCTTTACAAGGACAGGACCTTCGTAATACATGACGTATGACTTATCACGCTTAGCAAGCTCAGGGAATAGTTTTTTACCTTCTGCCGTGAGGGAGAAGGCTGATATTCCATGTCCACGATTATTATGCTCAATATCAATTGCCTTTCCACCATTAATGTGCATACAAGCATATTCTGGTGTGTCTGTAAAGAGATAGGCACCAGCACAGATACCCACAGCACCTTTTCCTGAACGAATAAAGTTTCTTATTCGCTCCATGTTCTCCTCTCCAAGATTCATATATTGCGTCGCTCCCTCACCTCCTGGGATAATAATAGCATCCAAATCCTTCAAAACGCCATTCGCAATATCAGCCGTAGTGATAGTTCGGACCGTCATATCAGGATCCAATTGTATGGATGCAATCGTCTCCCAAATACACGTTTGTGCACCGCCATTACCTTGGAAAACACCCACACGCACCTTGTTTCCTACTCCCATACTCCATGCACTCAGTCCTACCAAGCACATAGCAATGATGAAAAACGTTTTTCGTAGCATAATTGTTTATGTTAGTTTGTAATTCTTTTATAGTCAAGTTTGTGCATAGTCAACCTACTATGAACAAAACAAAGATAGTATTTATCTTTGATATTTACATGTAAACAAAAGTGTTTTAAGTATTTTTAGACTATCGTTTAGTACCTTATTCCATACACTTATAGGTTCCGACAGACCTATTCTACCCTTCCCTATCGAAGTATAGATGCCCAACACCATTGGTGCTAATGCTCAGCACATATAGTGCGGAGGGCATAAACGACACCAGCAATACCATAAGAATGGGATAAAGCAGTATAGACATTTACATGGAATGAGCCTTTAACTTACACTCTATTACGTATGTTTATAGAAAATGATTACCTTTGCACTGTAGTTTAGATCAAATCACAACGATATGAAAAAACAACTTATCTTGCTTTGTGCGTTAGCCATCTCAGCATCGTTACACGTCACAGCACAATCATTCAGAAAGCAGATCAGTGAGCATCCTGAGCTTTCTGCCAACAATTACCTTGCTTACCCAGCACCTTCGGGTAGGCTAACGCCTGCTCCTTCAGGCTATCTTCCTGTATATCTATCGCATTATGGGCGACATGGTTCACGCTATCTCATTCATGAGCAACAATATCTTCGCCCTATAGAAACGCTTCAGCAAGCCGATTCAGCTGGTGTGTTGACCAATGAAGGAAAGGACATCTTGAAGAAATTACGCCTCATGTATACAGAATCTTATAAACGATGGGGAGAGTTGACACCATTAGGAGCACAGCAGCATCAGCAGATTGCACGAAGAATGTATCGTCGTTTCCCATCTGTATTCCGTGATTCTGTATGGGTGGATGCCAAGTCGACGGATGTTATCCGCTGTATTCTATCCATGGAGAACGAACTGCAGGAACTGATTCGGCATAACCCTCGTTTAAGAATTAGGCATGATGCGAGCGCACATGACATGTATTTTATGAAGCAGCCAGACAAGAAACTCTCTCGTCAAAGGGATAGTAGTGCTGTAAAGAATACGATTGACGAGTGGGGCAAACGCAATATTGACACCAAGCCATTGATGGCTCGTCTCTTTAAGGATAAGGAATACGTGACAAAGAAGGTGGATGCAGGACAGCTTACCTTCGACCTTTTCAGTTTAGCAAGCATTGTTCAGAACTCAGAGATACGCCATTCGCTCTCGCTATATAATCTCTTTACAGCCGATGAGTTGTACCGACTATGGCAGAGGAGCAATGCTTGGTGGTACTTACGTTATGCCAGTGCACCACAAAGCGGAGGTAATCAACCTTTCTCACAGCGTAATCTCTTGCGCAAGATTATCACTGATGCTGATTCTTGTCTTGCCCTCCCTCATCCAGGTGCAACCCTTCGTTTCGGCCATGACACGATGGTTATGCCATTGACGTGCCTACTGAATCTTAATAACAATGATATTAGGGTTTCAGATATAGATAGTCTTACCCTGAAGGATTGGAGTTCTACACGCATTGTCCCTATGGCTGCTAACATCCAGTTCGTTTTCTATAAGAATCCGAAGAATCCAAAAGCTGATGTTCTCGTGAAGGTTTTACTCAACGAGGAGGAAGCTACGCTGCCTCTTCCAAAGACCTCTACACCATATTACTATCGATGGAGCGACTTTAAGAAGTTCTATCTTTCAAAGCTAAATAGCTATCATGAATAAGGAGCTATGCCCTTGGTTGTTATCATAGCTATATTCTCTTCCCCCTAACAAGACGCCCTTCTCGATGTGAGAAGGGCGTCTTGCCGTTAGGAGATACAACTCCTATCATATGGTACAAAAAGCAGAAAAGGTTGAACTACCAATGGTTAGTCCAACCTTTTCTGTCTTATTTATTATCGCTTCAAACACTGAAACTAAGCAAAATCAAATTTGCTGTCATTTCTGTCATGCGCTTACGACTTGTAATACACTATAATTTAGATTATTACGACAAATGTTAAATATGACAGCAAACAAAAAAGAAACTAAAATAGGGGTATATAGTGTGTTTTGTTGCGCACTCAATATTGACAAATCACCTTGACTTATCTAAACTAAACAATAGATCACGACCCTGTACATCCTTACTTGCAAACAATCGCATGATGTTTCGGAAAGGAGCAGGCATGTGTGAGAAATCACTTCCAACACAATCAAAGATGGTGCGATTATTTACTTCGAGCAATGAACACATTTTCCCTTTCCCATAACGATCATAATGCTCACCATCTCTTACCTGTGCTTCAGGGTGCTGACGGATAAGCGTTATGACGCTATCATTCGCCTCTTTAGACAATTTAATACGATTGCCCTCCAGGTAATAGCCATCCCATTCAGATACAGTCATTATCCGTGTCTTCGTATTATATCTGAATTCATAGGCGGGAATAGAGCCTCCTCCATATGAAAGAAACCCTTTGAGGATATAATTCTGTTCCTTTGCAAGATACGACTTACGCAGGCTAAGGATTTCCTTTTGATGCCGATTATATAATAAGGAGTCGATAACAAAAAGACTATAAGCCTTCATATCTCGGGCTTTATCAAGCTTATTATCCGACCATGCCATCAGTACTCCCCACTGGTCATAGAACTTCCATTGTGCAGAATCAGGGATGAGCGGTGAACCACCAGTGAACCCTTTATACTTCACCTTATCTACTATTCCTCCCCTATCGCACACGAAGAAAGAATATATAGATAATGCAGAACCTTCTGTAATGACATAAGTCTTATCTTTATACCATACAGACTTTGGACCACTAAAAGTGAAAACAAGCAGAGCTATAAATCCACCAACAAGTACAACCACACTGGAGAGGATAATCACCAACACACCTAACAGCTTATTATGGTTTAGGCTCTTTCTGATGACTCTTCCTATGGGATAAAGCCATATAGGAAGGATGCAGAGCATACCATAATACAATATGCTGTCTAAGACAACATTGAGCCGTAGACCATCTGGCAGACATATGTGCAATATCCACCAACTGAAGCACAGTAGGATGTGAAGTAAGAAGATAGAATATACAATCCGCTTAGTTGTCATAACAATCAGCATTTATTACGAACAAGGAAAATACTTCTTTATTCGTGCGTGATAAATCGTTGCTCGGCTAACTGCTCGTACTTCGTACCCTTACGGCCATAGTTAGCGTATGGATAGATACTGATACCACCACGTGGAGTAAAGATTCCAGTCACCTCGATGTACTTAGGATCCATCAACTTGATAAGATCCTTCATTATCGTATTTACACAATCCTCATGGAAGTCACCGTGGTTACGGAAGCTAAAAAGATATAGCTTCAAACTCTTACTCTCAACCATTCGTACGTCTGGGATGTATGAAATACGAATCTCTGCAAAGTCTGGTTGACCTGTAATAGGACACAAACTGGTAAACTCAGGGCAGTTGAAGCGTACCCAATAGTCATTATCAGGGTGCTTGTTAACAAATGATTCCAACACCTCTGGCGCATAATCCATTCTGTATTGAGTCTTTGAACCTAATGACTTTAAGCCTTCTTTTTCTCTTTCCATATTCTTCTTTTTAAAGAAAATAAGCCAATAAGTTTAGTACTCTAATGTGCAATAAACGTTATTGGCTTAACTTGTGTTTTATTTAACTTAATGCAAATATCTTCCAAATACTATAGTTCACATCATTATCATAAGTATCCTCTCCTTCATGTTCCTTCAAAGCCTTTACTATACGAATGGTGATTGGAAGAGCAATAACCTCATAAACTGTCTTTAACAATACCTGCCAAAGCATGAGCTTAGGGAGTTCTTCTGTAGGAACAACACCCCCCAATGCCAATGGGAAGAAGATAACTGAGTCAAAACTCTCGCCCACAATAGTACTAAGAATTGCTCGTAATGAGAAGTTACGTCCCTTATCGCGAATCTTCATCTTACTCATCACATAAGCATTAGCAAATGAACCCACGATGAAGGCTACAAAAGAGGCTGCTGCCACACGTGGAGCCAAACCAAAGATAGCATGAAAACCTGCTTCATTCGTCCAATAAGGTGCACCCGGAATCCAGTCGCACAACGCACCCATTGCCACGAAGAAGAAGTTCATCGCAAAGCCTGTCCATATCAGTAGACGTGCCTTTTGAAATCCCCAAACCTCACATACACAGTCGTTGATAATGTAGGAGATTGGAAACACTATCAATCCACCTGTCAATGAGATTCCTAACACAGAGATTTGCTTTGTCTCAAGGATGTTTGCCGAGATAAGGCAAACGCAAAAGAGGATGCTGAAAAGCATAAACAGCACACTCACTTGTTGTTTACTTTTTGTCATTGTCTTGTTTTGTTAAAGGGGGTTGATCAAGTACCCCTATTCAATAAAGTGGCTGCAAAGGTACACATTTTTATCCAAATAGCCTTAACTTCTGTAGAAAAAGAAAGTGTGTTAAAACACTGAACTACAATAACAGACGCTCTGTCTGTCGATAGAATCAGTATTCTAACACACTTAAGTTATATACAATATAAGTTTAGACGTGGCTAAAAATATATTGCTCTTTTACCATATAGAAGCTTAATCTTCCCAAGGAGTGAATGCAATTTCGCCCCATTCGGTTTCTTTTGCTTCAAAACCATCGACTCCACCAGTTTCACCTTTGTCACCAGGTTTAGGATTAGTTGGCTCTACTGGTACACCACTATGGTTACCAAAATGATTGTCAAGAATGTCACCATTAACATTCAGCACTACCTTCTCACTCTGAGGAGCTATATATATCTTCTTCATAATTGTACTCCCTTCTTACTTAATTACAACCTTCTTACCATTCACGATATAGACACCACGAGTTGGGTTCTCAACACGACGACCCTGTAAGTCATAGTAAACACCATCCTCTGTGCTATGCTTTGAGTTTTCGATGGTCTCTATTCCAGTTGTACCACCATCCTCGAACTCTAAGACAAAGCCCTTAGCTTGTGCCTCAGCATTGGTAAGTACAAGGAAAGCCTTGTTACCAGGGATTGTTGTCACAGTGTTATTCAGTTTATAGAAACCAATTGGGTTTCTGCTATCAGCGGTGTTGATATTGAAAGCACGGATGTTATCATGCATTACATTGTAGTCATTTCCTGCACCATCCTTTACAGTCAAGCCATTGATAGCCCCTCCAAAGAATGTTCCACAGAGACGGTTATTGCTTGGCACAGGAGTTTCATCACCTGTAGGCAACAACTGATTATCAGCAGGATTAGTTGAGTTACACTCCAAAACGACAGCAGTCTGAGCTGGAACAACATCACCTTGCTGTGCAAGTTTCTTCACTTTTGCGAAGTAATAACCATCTGCATTCTTAGCTTCAACGCCTTCAATAGTATAAGCTTTCACATCACCCTTAATTTGGAATGGGAAGTCTACATAGAGTGTTGTATAATATTTACCATCTCTACCCCTCATATTAGTAGAAGGCTTAACACCAAAGTAGTTTGTATCATCAACCTTTTCAAGAATCCACATAGCAGCATCTC
>ENA-OWMY01000450-OWMY01000450.1-metagenome-genome-assembly--contig:-NODE-450-length-12647-cov-11.090375_pt1 | contig 12647 bp, 8 predicted proteins | sample MGYA00245358_ERZ651122 | MGnify/ENA primary metagenome ERZ651122 (study PRJEB26857, sample SAMEA4031752) | metagenome | biome: human; feature: oral; material: saliva | place: Philippines | collected 2014...
TTAAAGATATTTTTGACGATACGCGCAGCATTACCGAGCCTGCGGGCGCATTGGCCCTTGCCGGCTTGAAGGCTTACGTTGCGAAAAACAATATCCAAGGTCAAAATTTGGTTGCCGTCACCAGTGGCGCCAACATGAACTTCCACCGTCTGCGCCATGTTTCAGAACGCAGTGAGCTGGGCGAGGGCAACGAAGGTATTTTTGCCGTTACCATTCCTGAAGAAAAAGGCAGCTTCCTCAAGTTTATCAATGTCTTGGGCAGTCGGAATATTACCGAGTTCAACTACCGCTACGGCAATGATAACAATGCTCATATTTTTGTCGGCTTGCAAACTGCCGGTGCGCAAGACTTGGCCGTCATCAGCAAACAACTGGCTGACGCTGGTTTGCCGAACGTCGATCTGACCAATGATGAAATCGCCAAAATCCATATCCGTTACATGGTTGGCGGACGTACGGAAAAAGTTTCCAGCGAACGCTTGGTCAGCTTTGAATTCCCAGAGCGTCCCGGCGCATTGTCCCGCTTCTTGAACCATATGCGCGCCGAATGGAATATTACTTTGTTCCATTATCGCAATCATGGTGCGGACTACGGCCGTATTTTGGTCGGTATCGATGTACCTGAAAGCGACAATGAAACATTTACCGACTTCTTGGAGAGCTTGGGTTATGTGTATAAAGAAGAAACCGATAATCCGGCTTATAAACTTTTCTTGGCTTAATCAGTAAGATAAAAGGCCGTCTGAAATTTTTCAGACGGCCTTGTGTTTTATGTTCGGCTTTATTTCTTACGGAACACCAAGTCCCAAACGCCATGACCCAATCGTTTGCCTCGGGCTTCAAATTTGGTTTCAGGACGATAATCGGGCGTAGGGGCGTAATCGGCAGCCGTGTTTTGCAAAGCGTCGAAACTGCTCAAAACTTCCAGCATTTGCACGGCGTATTCTTCCCAGTCGGTCGCCATATGGACATAGCCGCCGCTTTTGAGTTTGGGCAGCAGCTTTTCAACAAACGGCACTTGTACCAAGCGGCGTTTATTGTGGCGTTTTTTGTGCCAAGGGTCAGGGAAGAAAATATGAATGCCGTCTAAAGAACCGTCTTCCAGCATCTTTTCCACTACTTCCACCGCATCATGACGCATCACGCGGATATTGGAAATGTGTTCTTCCTCAATCAGCTTCAAGATATTACCGACGCCCGGGCCGTGAACATCAATCGCTAAAAAGTCGGTATCGGGCAGACGTTTGGCGATTTCCACTGTCGCAACGCCCATACCGAAACCGATTTCCAAAACTTTAGGATTGTCCCGTCCAAAAGCGCGGTTCAAATCCAAAGGAGCTTCTTGGAAGTCCACACCAAATTGCGGCCACATCGTATCGATGGCGCGCTGTTGGGCCGCGGTCATATGGCCTTGACGCAAGACGAAACTGCGGATGCTGCGTTTGTGTTCTTCAGGAACGGTATTTTCGGGTGTATTTTCTGGAATGTTTTCGGACATGTTGTTTTAAATCAGTGAGAAATCAAATAAAAAGGCCGTCTGAAAGAATCAGACAACCCTGCATATAAATCGGCGTGATTATAGCGAATAAACGCTTTTCCTGAAACCTTTTAAAAAGAAGGTTTCAGACGGCCTGATTAAGACAATACCGGTTGCGGTACTTTGTGTTGCACTGCATAAACCGCAGCTTGAACGCGGCTGCTTAGGTTTAACTTGCGCAACAGGTTTTGCACATGCACTTTGACGGTTGACTCTGCCAGATTCAAATGGCGGGCAATGATTTTGTTGCTGTGTCCGGCGGCAAGATAGCCCAAGATTTCCATCTCGCGCGGGGTCAGTTGCTCCAGCAGATGGTCGGAGCGGGAAGGAGATGGAGAAATCAGCGATTGCACCAAGCGGCTGGTCATTTCTGGAGAAAAGACGTTGTCGCCATCGACAGCTTTGCGGATGCTTTCCAACAGGAAGTCGGCATTGATGTTTTTCAGCAAAAAGCCTTTTGCACCCATACGCATACATTCGGTCAAATCATCGCTGTCTTCGGAAACAGTCAGCATGATGACGGTCAGCTGCGGATTGATACTTAAAATTTGGGCCAATGCTTCGCGGCCGTTCATGACCGGCATATCCAAGTCCAGCAAGACCACATCAGGCTTGAGCTGCTCAACCATTTTTACGCCGGCCAGGCCGTCTGAAGCTTCGCCGACGACTTCAAAATCAGGCTGGCGCGAAAGCAAGGCCTTGATACCGCTGCGAAATAGGGTGTGGTCGTCAATAAGGGTAATTTTAATCGTCATGATGCTGTTCTCATTTGTTGCGGCAAAGTCAGCATAACCGCCGTACCTTGCCCAATCTGCGATGTAATGGCCAATTCTGCGTTAATCCGTTGGGCCCGTTCCTGCATAATGCCCAAGCCGACATGTTCGCCTGAAGGCCGGTTTGATAGGTGTTCTTTATTAAAGCCTGCGCCGTCGTCACGAATCGTCATGACAAAATCGCCGTGGTTGGCAATTTCGACACTGACATGTCGCGCACGCGCGTGCTTCCGGATATTGGACAGGCTTTCCTGCAAGATGAAGATGATCTGCAAATGCTCATCATAATTCAAAGCCTGCCCGTCGTCCTGCCATTTTAAATCAACTGGAATACCGGTTTGTCGTTCAAAACGCGCCAGCAGCGATTCTACCGCTTCAGGAAAATCTTTATTACTGATTTTGGTGCGGAAATTCATCAAAAGTTCGCGTACGTCTTCGTAGCATTCCTGCACGCCGTCTTTGATGAAGCCGATATTTTCTTCGGCCTGCTCGCGTTGGTCTGAGGCAAACGCGCTTTCCAGCATTTGTACCTGCAAATTCAAAAAGGTCAAAGCTTGCGCGATGCTGTCATGCAAACCTTGCGCAATCAAGTTACGCTCCTGCAAGACTGCAAGCAGGCGGCGCTCTTGTTCCATGCGGTTGTTGGCGATGGAAATGCCCAGCTGTCCGCTTAAAGTATGCAGCAGTTTTTCGTCTTGCTCATCAGGCATATGGCCGTCTGAAAAATATAGGGTCAGTACGCCGAGCTGTTCGTCTTGATAAACGATCGGAAATTCTACACGATTTCCTTCTTCGGTTTCACCGACGCTTGCCGCCAAATCAGAACGTTTCCGCTCCTCATCGGAAAGATATACCGTACCGCCTAAGGCTGAAAACGCCGGTAGAATTTGAGTTAAAAATTCTTCTGCCGCCTGTTGCGGCGTAAAGGTTTGGTGCAGATTGCGCGTGGTTTGGTAGAGCAGGGTCAAATCACGGTTTTGCCGCGCCAAGTCTTGGGTTTGTTTGGCAACTTGTCCTTCCAAGTCTGTATAAAGCGTATGCAGACGGCGGCTCATTTGGTTGAAACCCTTGCTTACTTGGGCAAACTCACGGATCTGGTCTGTCTCGATTTGAACGCCGAAATGCCCTTTGCTGATGGTTTCTACGCCATCACGCAGTTTTTCCAAGGGCCGGATAATCCATGAATAATGCCAAACAATCATCAAGCCTGCAGCCACAACAATCATCAGCATCATGGCCATTTGAAAGCGGCGCAGCCACAAGGTATTTTGCTCGTTGGCATTTTCCATCGCCTGTAAAAATAGCTCGATGTTGCCGGCAAAACGGTACAGGCCGATTTGGGTCGGACGCTCGTAATGTTGTAAAGACGGCTTGATATTGGATTCCCAATCAATCAACAGCATCGATTGAATCAAGTCATAAGCCAGCGGCATTTGAGACGGAATCAGCGGATGAATGGCATCACTTTGCGTCACATTGGCCAGCGTACGCTCAAATTCTTTGATTTGGTTGTCAATTTGCGCATTGGGTGTACGGACACTTGCCATGTAAGCCAAACGGTACACCTGCATTTTCAAACTGCCTGCATCTTCAATCGTTTTGGCCGCGTTTTCCAAACGCCAAGAAAGCAGCAGGGTAAAGACAATCGACAAAAACGCCGAACTGACCCATAAAAAAGTCAGCAGTTTTAAACGCGAAGACAGGCTCAGGCCGTCTGAAGATCCGGAGAATAATCGCATAAAGCACGCAGGGAACTAATCCGATAATCTTATAAAAATATCATTCTTTCGGCCTATAAACAACCTGTCTAAAATAATTGTATGGTTATGATAAGAAAAAACAGGGGTTTAATGTAAAATCATGTTATGATAAAATTCATCTCAAGTGAATTAAATCATGAAAATAAGGTTTCAGACGGCCTGAAACCTTGAAACTTATCCAATAAACACAACATCTTGAACCACACTCCATACTCTGCTTCGCAAAGGACTACCAAAATGAAAATTTTCGCACTGATATTGGCCGGCGGGCAGGGAAGCCGGATGGGAGGTGTCGATAAGGGGTTGGTGCAATGGCACAACAAAGCCTTGATAGATCATGTTATCGAAAAAATCCGCCCCCAAGTCAGCCATATCGCCATCAGTGCCAACCGCAATCTCGAATCTTACGCCCAACGCAGCGCGCACGTTTTCTCTGATGCGCGCCAATGGCAGCATTATGGCCCTTTAGCCGCTTTGTGTACTGCCGCCAACGATTTACAAATTGCCACTGCCGACTGGTTGCTCATCGTATCTTGCGATATGCCGCGTTTGCCGGAAAACTTGGTTTCCCAGTTTGAAACCATCGCGCGGCGCACGCCATTGTGTAATGCGTTTTATGTGGAGACCCCTGCCAGACCGCATTACAGTGTGATGTTTATCCGGCCGCAAATCCTGCAAAGCACCGTGCCATATCTTTATTCAGGAATGCGCAGCATCCGCGGCTGGTTGCAGCAACAGCGCGCTCGGGTCGTCCATTTCCCTCACGAGCAGGATTTTATCAGCTACAACACAGAAAACGATTTGGCCCAGCCTTTGTAGTTGGATCAGTAAGGGGACTAATGTTCAGGTAGAGATAGGCTGACTTGATGATTATTTAATATCTTTCAATAGGCAATAACTATCTTGTAATTAGTTCCCTTAGGAATTCATCAATCCGTATATTTAAATAAAATATACGTTCTTCGTTAAAATAAGCTTTGGCTTTTTCCCTATCGACTGTTTCTTTTAGGTCATTTAGTCTGCCTAAGTCCAAATTTTCGCTGGTATATTTTCTTGCCAACAGCGCACGTAGCAAATCTCCATCCAGCCCTAAATCTTTAATTATCTTTAGCACCTTATCATTGGCATCTTTTTGTTTATACGTGGTGATGTAATCACTTAATGCTAAATTTGGATCAAGCTTGATATCGCCGGATTGCACATCGTGTAAAAACAACTCAGCAAATTTTTGATCTTCTTTAGAAAGCGTAGCAAAAGAGTGGTGTAGCTCCTCAAGTGCAGCAGCTTCTTCTATGCCGCCGATGGTTTTAAGCCATTTTTCAAAACGGGCATTCATATAATTTTGATCAATTTTGTCGGTTTCGATTTCGTTGATATGCGAACGCAAATCAAACGGCACATCATCGCTACCGCCACCATTGCCTGAACTTTCTTTAAACAAATCTTTATAACGAGCCAGCAGTTTATCGTAAGTCTCTTGATCGAAATTAAGTGTGGCAGGGATCACGCTGTCGTCTTCCTGTACCACGTCATAGCTTAATTTTTCCCAAGAAAAACCCAAGAGCCGAGCAGCTTGTAAGTGTTCATTGAGCTGATTGAATAGTTTGACAAACTTTGCGCATGAGGTTGTATCATCGGGGTTTTTTGAAAAATCCTCTAATCCTGCCCATTTGAAAATATCGGCAATATCGGCAAAACAGACATTCATTTTGTCGATAACCTTATCTAAATTATCGACAAACAGCCCCATTGGACGGTCGCCCGAATAAAGTTTTACGGCTCGCTCAATATTGCGTTGCATCGTATGCGGCTTGCGGTAATAGCGGATTAAACCAAAAGGCTTATCGGTTTTGTCGCATACGCGGTTAGTGCGGGAAAACGCCTGAATCAAGTTGGCGTAATCCAAAATTTTGTCCAAATAGAGCGTATTGAGCCATTTGCTGTCGAAGCCCGTCAGCATCTGATCGACCACAATCAACAAATCAAGCTGCTCGTCGGGCTTGATTCTCTTATATGCATTGATATGCGACAACCTATCCGACAAATCTGTTTTAAATCGGGAATAAGTGGCGTAGCCGAAATTTGTGTGGAACTGGGTGTTGTAATCTTCCAAAATTTCGGCAATCCATATTTCCTTGTCGTTGCCTTGCCCATCGTTAAGAATATTCGGATCGAAAAGGGCGGTCAGTTTCGGCAAGGATTTTTTAGCTTCCTCAGAATTTCCGACTTCCTCAGCAATTCTGATTTTCTCAGCAATTCTGGCTTTAATTAGGCGGTAATAATTGACAGCTTCGGGAATAGAGCTGGTGGCAAAAATGGCATGATATTTTTTGCCTTGGCTGAGGCGTTTCCAATTTTCCAGCATGTCATCAATCACCGCATTCACATGTTCCGGCGTTTGATATTGCACATTGGGTATATAATCTTCAATGCCTTTTTGATATTTGCCGTCTGAAGTATATTCTCCCGCCATCGGCACATCATTCATAAATTGATTGTAGATTTTTTTCTTTTGATCATCGGCAAATACTTCGCTTTCATCTATTGCTTTGGCTTCTTGCAAAGCGACAGATCTGCGTAAATCGCTGTCTTTAAAGGTACGGATATGGAAGGGGTGAAAGCCCAGCACATTTTCATCACGAATGCCGTCTGCAATCGAATAGCGGTGCAGTTCATTGCCGAAAACCGTGGCAGTGGTTGAACTTTTCTTAGCGTTTTCTTCTTCAATCGGCGTGCCGGTAAAGCCGAAAAAAATCGCATTGGGGAAGGTGTGCTTAATGGTGAGCAACATATCGCCAAAAGTAGTGCGGTGGGCTTCATCAATGATAAACACCAAACGTTTACCACTGATTTGCTCGATATCAGCTTCATTGACTCCTTCTTCTGCCTTGATATTACTCATTTTTTGAATGGAGGTAACGATTAAGCGGTCGCGGTCTTGTTTGCTTTTCAGCTTAGCGAGCAAAATGGCGGTGTTTTCCGTTGCCTGCACATCATCTTTACTGTCGGCAAAATTCTGATATTCCTCCAGCGATTGCTTGCCCAGCTCAATACGGTCGAGCAAGAAAATCACCTTATCCGCATCTTTGCGGCGGCTGATTAACTGTGCCGATTTAAAACTTGACATCGTTTTTCCCGAGCCTGTGGTATGCCAAATATAGCCACCGCGCTGATTGCCCGAAGTCCAATCTGTTTTTGCCACCGTGTCGGCAATTTTGTTGACCGCATAATACTGATAGCTGCGCAACACTTTCAGCTGCTCGTCTTTCGCATCGGCAATGGTGTAATCGCCGATAAACTGGTGTGCCATCGGAATCGAGAGGAAATGCGTCGCCACCTTATCCCATTCGTTCATATACACATTATTGAAATCCGCCCAACGGAAGTAAAACGCAGGATTTAATGGACCGCCGGTATTGGCAAAATAGCGGCATTCTTCCGGCGTCATCGCCACAAACACCTGCACCAGGCTAAAAATGCCCGAAAATGCGCCCGCCTTATGGTATCGCTCGATTTGATTGGTCGCTTGGCTAATCGGCACGCCTGAGCGTTTCAGCTCAATATGGAACATCGGCATACCATTGATTAACAACATCAAATCGCCGCGCTGCTTGGAGTATAAATCCGAACGAGGAGTAAATTGGGGCTGCTGGGCAATTTGATAGCGGCTTTTGCCGGCAGAAATTTCCTCACGGTCGAAAATATCCAACGATACTTCCTTGCCGAAATGACGGCTTTTCTCATTTTCACGCTTGATGGCCACCGTTTTGCCGTTGATAAAGCCGTTTAGCGCATAAGGCGTTTTCAATGCCTGCACCTGCTCTAAAATCTGGTTCATTTCTGAGCGAATCAACGGCACATCGAGCTTGTCGATATGTTGGTTGGTTTTATCCAAATGCGCCTGCCAGTTGGCAATCAAATCTTCTTCGGTGGGGTGGCGCAACACTTCCTTTTCCCAGCTTTTGGTGGCCAGCAGGGCAATCAGTGCGTTTTCAAAATCAGCTTCTTTATTAAACATTCTTTTTCTCCGTAAGGGCGCTACCACAATTTTTCAGACGGCCTCAATCATGGGCAGGAACGCCCGCCCTACACCAACATGGCCGCTAACAGCCCTTTTTTGAGTTGGTTTAATTTTTCGACTTCCGCCGACTGTAAGGCAATAGTTTCGTCTAATTGGCGGAAGAAATTACCGATTTGGGTTTGTTCTTTGAGAGATGGCACAAAAAATTCCATTTGCGATAATGTATTTTTAGATATTTCTAAAAATGTCGAGCCAGACGCATTTTTTAAAGCATAGTCTTTAATTTTAAATCCCATGGTATAGAGAAAATAAACATCTAATTTTTCCCTGACAACAAAAGATTGAAATCCTTGATTTGTAGCTCCGTCTTTAGTAAGAATTGCCATATCGCCAATACTTGCTCTCGATGTAAAAAGTACCGTTCTATTTGCAGGGAGGATTTGGGCTGAACTTTTTTGTAATCCAAGTAGTGTAATTTTTTTTACACTCCCATTTGCATAGGCAGCTTCTCCAATTTCAGTAGGAGAGTACCAGTCAATATCACCATTCCAATATGCTGAATTCGTTGTATCAGGCGTACCTCCGCCAATAATTTCAACCTCTATACCCAATTTCCTACATTCCCACTCCCCCTCAAACCCTTTAAAGCGGATTTTTGGTATTTTTTCACCGTTTGCGGGGAACATTTTTGCCAGCATTGCCTTTTTAAGCTGACGGCTTTTTTCCAACACCGCACGGCTCTCGGCAATTTGGCTGTCTAAACGACGGAAAAACAAACCGAGGTGGGTTTGTTCGGGTTTGGACGGGAAATTAAATGTAATTGCTGTTAAACTGCGCCAATCTGCTCGTGGCATTTTAGTGCCAGACGTAATATTTGCAGTCTCTAAAAATTTTCTAGATTGCACTAATAAATAGGCAAAGAAATTTGAATATTCAGAACTTGTTTCTAACGCCCAAATTTCTCCACTTTTTACACCATCTTTCTCAGCAAACCACCATTTATTTAAATACGGTCGCAAACGACCAAAAAGAATATCTCCTTTCCGGAATAATGAAGTTGTTTGTGTTCTAACTGACGTATCGCCAACTAAAATACCTGAATTGCTAATAAGATTTTCTAATTCAACATCTAAATCATATAAACTTGAATCAACAAATTCATTTCTCACATTCAGAATTTCTCCCAACACCTTTTCTTCCCACGCCCCCGTAAACCCTTTAAACCGCAAACGTGGCTCTTGTTGTTTATCCATTTTCCCCCCTTAGCCTTTCAAAATCGCCTGCCATGCGGCAATGCCCTGCAAATCAAACTCGCTGCCGGTGAGTTCGTCCATCATTTGCGCCAGTGCGGCGGCGCTCTCTTGTTTACGCTCGCTAATGTGCTGATAGGTATCGGCATATTTGTCGCAAAGTGCGGTCAGTTTTTGGCTAAATTGCGCCAGCATGTTTTCAGGCAGCCTGCACATCGTCGCATTAAGCGGAACAAACCATTTTTGGCGGAGCAAATCGAGGGCTTCGGCATCATCCAGGGATTCAATGGTGGCTTTGGTTTTGCTGTGCAGCTCAGCACTGTCTGCTTTAATATCGTCTTTAATGTCTTTTTCTTCAGCTAATAAGTCTTGTGCCTTTAACAACTTACTTTCTAAGCTCGCTTCGGGAAATTCATAGCCATGCCGTAATGATTTTAAATAATTGTTCACATTATTTTTGCCATAAGTTCCATCTTTAGAAGCTTGAATATTTGTCCAATTAACTGCGCTATTTGATTCAATAAAAGCTAATTTTTCAGCCTTTTTAGCCTTGTTTGACAATAATTCTAGGTAATTTTCCAATGCGATTGTTTCTTCTGTTGTAACGCTTGCATAAATTACTTTGAAATAAGCAGCAATTTCTTTAGCAATAAATGCATCATTATCGTCATTGACATAAGGTCCACTTTTTTCTTCTTCGCTCAAATCATCTAAAATACTCTGTAGTTCGGCGGCGATTTCCGCTAAGCGGGTTTCTTTGGCTTTCAGGTTTGCCAATTCCTGCGGCAGTTTGACAGCCTGCACCAATTCAAACGGCAGAATATGCCCCACCCAGCCCTCTTGTACTTCGGCTTCTTTTTTGGTTTTTTTGTCTTTTTTCAGCACCATAAATGGATCAACCTGCTTAATTGCCTGTTTGCCCTCGGTTTGGATCATCTCCAAATCGGCGGCAATGCCTGCCGCATCGGCACGCCATAAGTCATCGAGTTTTTGATAGGCGGTATAGAAATCCAATAAGGGCATTGCCTGCACTTTTTCCCGAATGAGTTCGGCAAGTTGTTGCTGGGTTTGGGGGATATTGAGCGTTTCCATCGGCTCAATCAGCAAGGTTTCCAAGCGGTCGGGGAAATCGGCAAAGTTTTGGGCAAATTGCGCTTGGTAATTCAGCACGCTGGCGTGGCTTTGCATGGCGGCTTTGAGATTGTCGGTTTTCGGCTGCACATAAGGTGTGCCGTTATCGGTGAACAAAGCAGCCTGCAAGCCGTCAAAGGCTGCCCAATAGTCTGCAAATTGTGCCAGCTCGGCTTTGGGAATGCCGCCGTGCATGGTGGCGAAAATATCCCATTGCTCCACCGGTTCGGCGGAATCGACGTAGCGCGGAATGTTGAGGTTGTAGCCGTTTGCCACAATTTCGGCTTTCGGCACAATGCGGGAGAATTTAGGCAATTCCCGGCGATGGGTCACGCAATCGACAATGCGCTTGATGTCGCTTGCCTGCAAATGGTTGTTTTTGCCCACTTTGATGAAATGCTTGGAGGCGTCAATCATCAATACGTCGTTACGTTCGCGCTCTTGGCGTAAAACGATGATGATGGTGGGAATGCCAGTGCCGAAAAAGATATTGGCAGGCAGACCGATAATGGCATCGATATGATTGTATTCAATCAGATTTTTGCGGATTTTCTCTTCTTCGCCGCCCCGAAAAAGCACGCCATGCGGCAAGACGATGGTCATGATACCGTTGGGTTTTAAGTGGAAGAGGTCGTGCAATAGAAAGGCAAAATCGGCTTTTGCCTGCGGGGCGACGCCAAAACGTTTGTAGCGGATGTCGCCTTCTTTGTCTTTGGGATTCCACGGCTGGGAATAAGGCGGATTGGACACCACGGCATCCAGATACAGCGGCTCGCCTTCCAGCGGCCAGTCGTCTTCTAATGTATCGGCATTGCGGGTGAAAATATTGCTCGGCAAAATGCCGCGCATGACCAAATTCATACGCGTGAGGTTGTAAGTGTTTTCTTTTAATTCTTGTGCGTAATATTTGATGCTGTCGGCGCTTTTGAGATGTTTGGCAACGCTATGGCCGATGTTGATCAGCAATGAACCTGAGCCGCTGGTCGGGTCGTAAATGCTGATTTCTTCACGGTCTTTGAGATGGTCGGCAATGATTTCAGACATCAGCAAAGATACTTCGTGCGGCGTATAAAATTCGCCAGCTTTTTTACCTGCGTTGGCAGCAAACATACTAATCAGGTATTCATAAATAAAGCCCAATACGTCATAGCCCTGTTGGCCGTCCATCGGTATATCGGCAATCAGCACGAAAATGTCTTTCACAGCATTGGTTTGGCTGGTGGCGCCATCACCCAATTTGCTCAAGCCCGATTCTAACGTTTTAAAAATGCCGTCAAAAACAGCGGTGTAATTGTCGGCAATATTGCGACTGAAGGCGCTCATTGCAGTGCGGACGTTGGCAATATTGAAATCCGAGCCTTGGGCTAACCAAGTTGAGAATAGATGTTCGTAGCTGATGAAATAGCCGAGGTTTCTTTTGATATGGTTGACAAGCACCCCGTTAGATTCGGTAAGCTCATCGGCAAAATTTGATTTTTCTAAGCCTTGTTCAAGGGCAAATTTTTCTAATTTATCAGAAAGAAATTTGTAAAAAATAAAGCCTAAGATGTAGTCTTTGTATTCGTTCGCTTCAATTTTGGAACGCATTTTATTCGCAGATTGCCAAATTTTGGCTGCAAGTTGTTGTTTATTCATTTTTTCTCTTATTGGTTTTTGATTTTATACATATTGCGGTATTTATGATTGCTTGGTTCAGGCTAGCTATGATAAACCATCAACACAGTGTTTACATAATTTACATCGTAGAGGGAGTATGATTCATCGATGCAAGGAAAAATGGTAGGAAAGCTCACATTACACAAAGGCCGTCTGAAACTCAACTTTCAGACGGCCTTTTGTGTCCATATAAAAGTTGCGATCTATTTGGCTAGGATGAGATTGAGCTTGTCATCTTTGAATATAAATGATTAGGATAGAACAAGCGTTTGGATTTTGAAGACGATTTATAAAAACTCTTTGAAATCTCTATACTCTTTGAAAAAGAAAAAAGGCCGTCTGAAAAGTGCAGGCTGCTTTTTGGGATTTCAGACGGCCTTTAAAAGCAGCCTGCGCTTGGAGGGGGTATTGTGTTTAGCTATCTGCCAAATACTTTCCGCCAGGCATTTGGATTGATTTTAAATTTGGCTTTGAACTGCAAACGTAGGTTTGCCGCGCTGCCGAAGCCGCTTTGTTCGG
>ENA-OWMY01000460-OWMY01000460.1-metagenome-genome-assembly--contig:-NODE-460-length-12460-cov-3.381137_pt1 | contig 12460 bp, 11 predicted proteins | sample MGYA00245358_ERZ651122 | MGnify/ENA primary metagenome ERZ651122 (study PRJEB26857, sample SAMEA4031752) | metagenome | biome: human; feature: oral; material: saliva | place: Philippines | collected 2014...
TATTCTTATTGTATTTCAAGGATACCAAGAATATCTACTTTTTAAAGAGCACTCTGATTCCTTAATTAATCTCATCTCATTTATATTAGATAAATTTAAAATACCAATATTTATATGGTTTGTTGTTTCTGCTAATTTACTACTTGCTTTATTGATAAAAAAAAGAGAAAATAAAAGAATTTATGAAATGCTAGATAATTTAGAAAATTCTAAACTTTTAAAATCTGCACAAGTGGATTTTATGATTCCAAATAAAATAGTTGAAACTGGATTATTAGGAAACGATATAAAATTTGGAAGTAAATTTCTATTTGTTATTTATCCAGGCTATATAATTCCTTATTGTTGGCTTGATGATGTAAAAGTTGAAAAAATTTCTGGTAGATATGGAAGTAAATCACATTATGTAAATATCATATTAAAAACTTCTTCTAAATATTCAAACACCTCATGAACATCTCCTCCAAGAAATGTCACATAATGTCCTGTTCCAGTAATCGTTCCCTTATCAATTCCAAGATTGACAATTTTCTCAATGGATTTCATATAGTTATCCGATCCCAATGGATACACTGAGAACTTCCCAATAACTGGAAAATGAATACTCTGACTCTGCTTTTCATTTATACGACTTCCCTCAAATTGTAAAGGTGTATCCTCATCAACATCCCCCGGACAGCCTTTAGAAATAGTAGCTTCTAAGGAACAATGAACTCCTGGATGAAAACTATATACAAAACAAGCTTTCAAAGCATCAAAGACCTCTACACTTCCTCCACGATAGATCGTAGACGTATGGTCTGTCTTTGCCCAGACATTAGACAAATCAACTTTTCTAATAGCACCAAGAATAATATCAATAAAATTATCTGACATTGGTGCTAAATTAAAACGAGTACCAGTAATTGCCAGATGCGAACCTGGAATTCCAACACGACAATTACCGTACGACACATATTGAGACATAAAAAAACCCTCCCAGACCTAAAAATCCTGAAAGGGGTAAACATATATAAGTGTATATAGGCATACTGTAAAAATAGATACAGTAACGGACGACATTGTAAGATACTCTCTACGCAACTATAATGTTGATCAGATAATATTGGTCTGTTTATAACACTCTCAGCCCCCCTAACGAGACTCCCAAGATCTTAATTATTTAATTACAGGGATTATAATAGCACTATCTCTTCATAAAAGCAATGTTCTGTAAAATATCAAACTCAGAATTTTGTTAAGATGTACATTTTTATAAAGCCCTTACAAAATTTAATTATACATCAATTCTCCTTGAATGATAAGTCTGTTTTTTCCTAAAATAATAGTTTAAAATATGGATAAGATAGGGAAAACTAGATACCTAATCAGAGTGGAGATGAGTAAAAATGAGTAAGTTTTTGTTTAGTAATTATTTATTTTATGGAGCTTTTTTCGGCGTAGCAACACTACTTCTTATTTATTATTTCTTACCTGACTTTTTCTTATTATTTGTTCATCTATCGACTATTTGTTTTTATCTAGCATTACTATATGCTTTTTTAAAATTTGTGTTCAAAAAGATCAAAAATAAACCTTAAAATGTTACTTATCACATGTTAGATTGTGATGGTGTTATTTTAGATTTGAATTGGCAGTCAACAATTTCTTGCTACCCGAGGTGATGATAAATGGTAACAGTATTTGTGTTTGTTATGGGTTTGATTTCAGTGACAATAAGTATTGTATTAGTATATAAAAAGAAAATTCAAGAATTTAATCCAATGAGTTTTTTAATATTTGTATTACTATTAATATTTATTTTAGCTGTAGTTTCCATGAAATATTGAAGCGACCACAAAAAACTAATTTTTGTGGTCGCTTCATCTTGTTTATTTTTCCAATTTTGATAATTTATGATTCAATCTTAATGCGTTTAGCACTACTGATACGGAACTGAAACTCATCGCTGCTCCTGCAATCATTGGACTTAATAATGGACCTCCAAAGAAATGTAAGACACCCATCGCTACTGGAATTCCAATTACATTATAAATGAATGCCCAGAATAAGTTTTCTTTAATCGTCATCATTGTCATTTTACTTAATTGAATCGTTTTAGCCACTAATCTTAAATCATCTTGCATCATGACCATATCGGCAGTTTCAATGGCAACATCTACTCCAGATCCAATCGCAATTCCGACTGTTGCTTTGGCAAGTGCAGGTGCATCATTAATGCCATCTCCTACCATGGCTACTTGATAGCCTTCATCTAATAATTGTTGGACAACACTTGCTTTTTCATTTGGTAATACTTGGCTATATACTGTATCAATTCCTACTTCGTTCGCAATTGCTTTTGCTGTTTTTTCATGATCTCCTGTGACCATTCTAACTTGAAGTCCTAAAGCTTTCATTTGTTGAATTGCTTCTTTACTAGTTGCTTTAATCGTATCCGCAACTACAATAATTCCGGCTACTTGTTTTTGAATGGCTACGAACATCGCTGTTTGCCCTTTAGAAGCAACTCCATCAATCACAGCATTAAATTCATCTACCGCAATTCCTTGATTTTGTAATAATAAATGATTTCCTAGTAACACTTCTTTTCCATCTACAGTTCCTTGAATTCCCATACCAGAAATAGATTGGAATTGTTCAATTGGTAAAACATCAAACTCTTGTTTTTCAGCTTCTTCCACGATGGCTTTTCCTAATGGATGTTCAGAATGTTTTTCAATTGATGCTGCTACTTTTAGCACTTCTTCTTTTGAATAATCGTTGAATACTTGAATATCGACTACTTTAGGTTTACCGTTTGTAATCGTTCCTGTTTTATCTAGTAAAACAACACCTACATGTCCAGCTTCTTCTAAAGCTGCACTACTTTTAATTAAAATCCCTCTTTTAGCACCGAAACCTGTTCCTACCATAATGGCAGTTGGAGTTGCTAATCCTAATGCACATGGACAAGCAATAACTAATACAGAAATCATCACGGTTACGACAAATTCAACAGATTCTCCGCCAATCAATCCCCAATAAAGACCTGCTAAGAGAGATAATCCCATTACGATTGGAACAAAAATTCCTGCTACACGGTCTGCAATGGCAGCAATTGGAGCTTTAGAACCTTGCGCTTCTTCTACTAAACGAATAATTTGAGATAATGTTGTATCTTTCCCAACTTGGGTCACTTCAACTTGGAATGAACCAGTTGTATTCAACGTAGCTCCAACTACTTTACTTCCTTCTTTTTTGAAGACTGGTACACTTTCGCCTGTAATCATGGATTCATCAACAAAGCTTTCTCCAGAAAGAATAACCCCATCCACAGGAATTTTTTCACCTGGTCGAACGAAAACTACTTCTCCAACTTGTAATTCCTCTACAGGCACTTCTACTTCTTTTCCATCACGAATAACTGTTGCAACTTTTGGAGATAAAGCAACTAACGATTGAATTGCTTGAGAAGTTCTACCTTTTGTTAAAGTTTCAAAATATTTTCCAACTGTAATAAAAGCTAAAATGACTGCTGCAGATTCTACATAGAGATGCATCACATAATGATACTCTCCACCAAAAATACGAATCGTACTCCATACACTATATAAAATGGCAGCACTCGTTCCCAGTGCTACTAATGAATCCATATTCGGATGCTTTCTAATCAATGCCTTAAATCCATTCACAAAATAACTACGACCCACCCATAAAATAGGAGTTACTAAAATCAATTGCGTTACAGAAAATACAATTGGATGTTCCATCGGCTGTAAGATTTGTGGAAGAGGAAGTCCAATCATTTCACCCATCGCAATATAAAGTAATACAATGGCAAACACACCTGATACCCATGCTCTTACTTTAAGTGATTGTAATTGTTTTTCTTTTTTAATCGCTGTTTTTTCTAACACATCTTCTTCATCATTTATCAATATAGCCTGATATCCAGCTAGAGAAACAGTTTCCATAATTTTTTGTACATCTGCTTCCTTTGGATTAAATTGCACCATCATTTTTTCAGTCGCTAAATTCACATTGGCTTCTTTAACGCCTGGAAGATCTCGGACAACTTTTTCAACCGTACTGACACAACCGGCACATTGTAATCCTTCTAATGCAAATTCTTCTTTCTTCATGATTAACAACTCCTTTTTACTATTATGCTAATTCAGCTTGATATCCTGCTTTTGATACTGATTCAATAATTTTTTGTTCCTCTACTCTATCTTGTTGAAATTGTACAGTCAGCTTTTTAGCTTCGAAATCAACACTTGCTTTTTCAACACCTTCAACAGCACCCACTGCATTTTCAACAGCTTTCGCACAACCTGAACATTTTAATCCTTCTACTTTAAATTCTTTTATCATTTTAAAAACCGCCTTTCTTAAATTTACATTTGTAAACTTGATAAATTAATTATACCTCTTATTTTAAAAAAGTCAACACAAAAAAAGGAAGACTAAAAAGTCTTCCCTAGAAATGTTATTCTGCTAATTCAGGACTAACGTTAATTACTCGACCTTCTTTTTTCCATTGACGGAATTCTGCTGCTGCTGTGAATAAAACATCTGTTGATGAATTTAAGGCAGTTTCACAAGAATCTTGTAATACCCCAATAATAAATCCAACCCCAACAACTTGCATCGCAATATCATTTGAAATTCCGAATAAACTACATGCAACTGGAATTAATAATAATGATCCACCTGTTACCCCAGAAGCACCACATGCTGCTACTGTTGATAATACACTTAGCACTAACGCTGTTAAGAAGTCTACTTGAATTCCTAAAGTATTTACAGCGGCTAATGATAATACTGTAATTGTAATTGCTGCACCCGCCATATTAATGGTTGCCCCTAAAGGAATAGATACTGAATAGCTATCTTCATCTAATCCTAAATCTCTACATAATTCCATGTTTACTGGAATATTTGCTGCTGAACTACGAGTGAAGAATGCTGTAATTCCACTATCTTTCAAGCAACGGAATACTAATGGATAAGGATTTTCTTTAATCATAAAGAATACAATAATTGGATTCATAATTAATGCTACAAAGAACATACTTCCAACTAGCACTAAAATTAACTCACCATAATTCGCAAATACCCCTACTCCATTTTCTGAAACAGTTGTATAAACTAAGCCCATAATCCCAAATGGAGCAAAACTAATCACTACTTTTACAACATGACTCGTTGCTTCTGAAATTTGATGTAAAAATGATTTTGTTGCTTCATCTGCTTTACGGAAAGCAAATCCAAAAACAACTGCCCAAGATAAAATACCAATATAGTTTCCACTCATTAAAGCATTCACTGGATTATCTACTAATTTTAAAATTAAGGTTTGTAATACAGAAGCAATTCCTTCTGGCGCTTTAATCTCTGATACTGTATCTGTTAGTGTTAATGTAATTGGGAATGCAAAACTAACAAGAACTCCCACTAATGCTGCTGCAAAAGTTCCAAACAAATATAAAATAACAATTGATTTCATATTTGTTTCATGTCCTTCTTTATGTTGTGCCAAAGCACTTAACACAATAAAGAATACTAATAATGGTGCGATTGCTTTTAACGCACTTACGAATACTGTCCCGATAGTTCCTACCGCTGCTGCTTGAGGAACGAAAATTCCTAATAAAATACCGATAATCATACCAATGACGATTCGGTTAATCAAACTTAATTGATTCCAAAAATTTAATACTTGTTTCATCTTCTTGCCCCTATTCTCTTAATATAGCGACAATCATACACAAACAAACCCTATTTTGTCAATAAAAATCCACGAATTAGATACATTTGTATCCGTAAAGAAAACACTTCTTTTTCACTGCTTTTGAGAGGAAGAAATGTTAGCATCCATCTATTTACAAAATGATTTCTTCATCTAATAGAGATTTTAATTCTTCTGGAAGATGATGAGTTACCCAAAGAATGGTTAGATTTTCCTCTTGTAATAAAGATTGCATCATTTCTGTTCCAGTTTGAGCATCTAAATTTGCTGTCACTTCATCTAGTAATAACACTTGCGGATTTCGAACTAATGCTCTTGCTAGAGAAATGCGTTGTAATTGTCCTCCTGACAATGTTGAAGAAGTATCTCCAATCATTGTATCTAAGCCTTGAGGCAATTGTTCCACGATGGATTTCAGCAATACCTTATCTAATACATCCCAAATTTTCTCATCCGATATTTCTTCTTGAAAAACGATATTTTCACGAATACTTCCTTGGAAAATATGAGGAGTTTGTTCCACATAAGTAATAGAATCGTAAAGTTTTGAATAGGGAATGGTGTTTAATTCTTTTTGATATAAAGTTACATTTCCTTGATATTCTTCGATTTTTCCACCTAAAATATTGAGCAGAGTAGATTTTCCTGTTCCACTTTCTCCCATAATGGCATATTTATGATTTTTGAATAAAGTTTTGCTAAAAGGTTTCAACACGATAGTATCTCCATAAGAAAATTGAAGATTTTCTATCTTGTATAATACTTCTGCATCATCCAGTGTTTCTACTTCAATTTCCTCTGTTCGTGTTGAGAACGGTAATGTATGGATTTTTTCAAATAATGGTTTAGCACTAGTCACCATAGCTAATTCTTGACTCATATTTCCAACTGCATTAAAAATGGTTCCTGCTAAACTTGTTGTTGCCAAAATAGCCCCTACTGTTACTATTCCTTTTGTCACTAAATATCCCGTAAATAAAAAGATGGAAATTTGACTAAGAACATTCCCAAAACCACCTAGAACTGCTACTTTTGCAAAAGATTTACTATAATTTCTTCGAGTGAAGCCTAATTGTTCAGAAGCTTGATGAATTTTTTCTTTAAAATATTTCCATTGTTGAAACACAAAAATCGTATCGTACGCTAATAATACATCAGAAATGATTTGATTAAATCGTTCATTTTCTTTCGTCTTATGTACGGTCTTCTTAGATAGTTCTTTAGCATAAACTTTTGGCAACAGGAGTAAAATACCAATTTCAACAATCACAACAACGACTAAACTCCAATGAATACTCCATAAACCAATCGTTGAAAATACTGTCCCTAAAACTCCTCTTAACAAAGAAAAACTTGGATTGACTGCCATTTCTTGAATTTGATCCATATCACTTGTAAACCAAGCAATATAATCATGATTCTTCTTTTGATGAAACTGAGCATAAGAAGTATTGGAAATAGCTTCACTCACCTCATCTCTCCAAATCGTTGCAATCTTTTGCTTCATAAAGGATCGGTAACGAAGATCCATATACGTCACTGCTAGAAAAACAGCATACACCCCTACTAGTAATAAGGCTCCCATTCCAAACTGATGAAAATCCAAATCTACCAGAGAATTTAATAAGTCTGCATGGATAAAGCTTGTCCATAATTCTAATCCTTCTAAGCTACAAAAAATAATGAAAATGATGATAAGTTGTAATTTTAACTTTCGAATCATGTCATACTCCCCTTTTTTAGAAATCGAATGTTTACTTACAGTATACTTTCCCCATAAATACTTTGAAAAAAATCATCCTATAGTTGGATTTATTCTATTTCACACAAAACACACTCTAAATATTCTTGATATTGAGTAACCTTTTTACGTTCTTTTAAACTCTTAAAAATATCAATCATCTTCATACACTCAAGTTTTCCTTTTTCTACTTGTCCTTGATAAATATGAAGAATTCCTTGCAAATAGTAGAAACGAATTTTCTCATAATAAAATTCTTCGTCTTGTAATAACTCAGTTAAATACACTTCTACTTGGCTAGCTTCAGATGAATTTGCTTCAATATCTTCTAAAAATATATTTAATAAAATACGACACAACATTCGTTTATGCATCGTATCATGTTTTCCTAAACGAGCTTTTCTAAAGATAGAATCCAGATATAAATGTGTCTCTTCCGTAGAAAGACAGAAAACAATATTCACGAATAACTCCCATTCGTAATCTCCCCATTCTTCTACTTCAAATAAATAAGATTGAATCACTCTTTTTTGTTTCATCTCAAGATTTTTACCTTGTAAATACTGTAGATGAGCTTCCACCAAAATTTGATTATGAAGATGTCGCCTATTTCTATCGGATTGAAATAATTGTTTCTCTTCTGCCTTTAAATTTTCTAATAAATATCCATCTTTTTGACTTTTAAATGTTTCTAATTTTTGTAGAAATTCTTTTTGAGAATGTTTTGAAATCACTAATTGTTCAAATTCATCTAAGGAGACATTTAATCGTTCTAACAAATTCAAAAATATTTCACTCGTTATTTTGCTTTCTCCTCTTTCAAACTTTGATAAAAAATTTTTACTTAAAATACCTTCCGCTAACTCTTTTTGAGTTAAATGCTTTTCTTGTCTAATTTTTTTAATAAATTCTCCATGTCCCATAACTTCTCCCCCAAGTCATCCTATAAGATTACTTTTTACACAATGATTTAGTTTTTATTATAATCCTAATTATAAAGGAGTAAAGATTATGCCAGAAAAAATCATTGAGAATTTGCCAAAGAATCCGAAGCCACGTCCAAATTTATCAGAAATTATCCAATCACTAAAATAAAAACTATCGAGCCCTTTGACCCGATAGTTTTTTTATTTCACTTTCTAGATTTTCATATATTTTGTAGAACGACCATTTCCTACTGATTGTATCTTTTCAGCAAGCTGTAATTCTTTCAATGCTCGTTCGATTGTTCTTTGGGAAATATCTGGACAAAGAATCATAATATCCTTTTTAGAAAGTGGCGATAATGATTTTTGGATTACTGTCAATACTCTTTCAGGAGATGTTAATTGTTTTTCTCCTATTAATCTGAATCTGTTATCACATTCTTTATAAGCTTTCAAGATAACTCCTAGCATATATTTAATAAATGGTAATTCATCATTTTCCACAGAATGCCATTGTGTACTTGAATGTTGCAATTCCTCATAATAAGAATCTTTTGTTTCTTCAATCAGCATTTCTATACTAATATACCTTCCCACAAAATATCCAAACTTATAGAGTAATAGTAATGTTAAAATTCTACTCATTCTTCCATTTCCATCATCGAAAGGATGAATACATAAAAAATCATGAATGAGTGCTGGAATTAAAATAAGGGGAGGAACATTTTCTTTTATAGCTTCGTCATAAGCCTTCAGCATTGCATCAACATACATCTCTGTTTCAAAGCTACTTACCGGTTGAAATCGAACTTTTTTATTTCCAAAAGCATCTACTTCTATAATACTGTTATCTATTTTCTTAAACTTCCCGTTATGATTCACAAAAGAATAAGAATACAACTGATTATGCAGTGTTAAAATATCGTTTTTACTAAATTCTATATATTCATAGTTCTCATGAATTAAATCAAGCACATGCCTATATCCTGCAATTTCTTCTTCATTTCTATTTTGAGGCTCTGCCTTTTGATTCATCAATTCCTTCAGTCTTGCATCATTCGTATAAATCCCTTCAATAGCATTAGAAGATTTTGTACTTTGAATTTTAGCAACATCCATCATTTTTTCCAGTACATCCGGATAATTCTCTACATAAAGCTCTTGTTTCCCTTTATATTCATGAATTTTAGCAATATGATGATAAATATTTACAGGTAAAGAAAGTTCCATTAGTTTTACATAATTAAATTGTCTCAAAATATCCCCTCCATCTTTTTCTACGCCATTATAGCATATTTGGCGTAGAAAAACTAATGATGGCGGGATTAATCTACGCCATTTTTGACGTTTTGGCGTAGAAAAACTAAAATTGGCGAGATTAGCGTCCATAAATGCAAAAAACTACCGAGCCCTTTGACCCGATAGTTACGATTATTATTCTTCTGTTTCTACTTCGTTTTCTTCTTGTTCGTACGCTTCTACTTCTTCTGGAGTTAGTAAGTGCACATGAATACGACGAATTCTTCCATTTTCTACTAAAGTTGGTTTTAATAGAACATTTTCTTGACGAACTTCTACTACTTCGTCATCTTCAGGGAAATACCCTAATTCTTCTAAAATAATTCCCGCCATCGTATCCACTTCATCTGAATCAATCGTTGTTTGGAACGTTTGATTGAATTTTTCTAATGTCATTCCCGCATCAATTAAGAAATTCTTCTCATCAATTTCACGGTAACTCATTTCTTCCACATCATACTCATCTTCAATTTCACCGACAATTTCTTCGATTAAGTCTTCCAATGTCACGACACCTTCGACTCCACCGTATTCATCTTTTAAAATCGCCATATGTTGACGTGTTTTTCTAAATTCTACTAATAAATCATCTACGAAAATCGTTGAAGGAACAAATAATGGCTGATGTGCTAAATCCATTAATTGGATTTGATCGAAGCCTTGTTCTTTTGCCGCTCTTAAAACGTCTTTAGAATGTAAAACTCCAATTACATTGTCTTTATCTTCTTCATAAATTGGGAAACGTGAATAAGAACTACTTAAAATGATTTCGATATTTTCTGCTAAATCATCTTCCACATCAAGCATTAATGTGTCCGTTCTTGGTACCATCACTTCTCTAGCTAGTTTTGAATCAAGCGATAAAACCCCTTGAAGCATTGTAAACTCTTCTTTATCAATCGCACCATCATTGCGACTGTTTGCTAGAAGAGATTTCATTTCACTACGCGTTAATTTTTCTTGCTCATTATTAAATTCAATTGGTGTCATTCGTTTTAAAATACCAGTTGAAACGGTTAAAATCCATACAAATGGTTTGGCAACTTTTTTAACAAATAAAATAATTCCTGCCGTATGTAAGGCAATCGGTTCCGCCAATTGTAAGGCAACTTGTTTTGGATATAATTCCCCAAACACTAATGTTAAATAAGATAAGATTATAGTCACAATCAAAATTGCTAATGTTTCTGCACCCGGTACATTCTCCAATAATGGTTGAATACGTGAAGCAAAACTTGTTGCTGCAGAAGCACTTGAGAAGAATCCTGCTAAAGTAATCGCTACTTGAATGGTTGCTAAAAATTCATCTGAATTTTCTAATAAACGCATCACTCGTTGCGCCTTCTTATCTCCTTCACTCGCTTTTTGACTCATCTTTCCTTGGTTGACCGATACAAAGGCAATCTCCGCTGCTGCAAAAAATGCATTTATGGCAGTTAATAGTACAATAATTAAAATCTGGATTCCCAGCGAACTCCCATCAGAATCTGCTGTCATCATTCAGTTATCCCCTTTACTTTGTTAATTTTTTAAAAATATACAAATATCATACTCACTTTTATGTAAAAATGCAAGATATGTCCATTATATAGAGATTTTTGCCACCAATTTTAATAAATTTCTAGTTACTTTTTAATCAAAAAGTGGTATTATCAATAATGAAAACGTGTCTATATTTTACAAAACACGAAAATTTATTTCAAGAAAGGGGCATGTCTATGCTATTAAAATCACTTGTTATTCCTAAAAAGAGTTTAACGGTTGTTAAAGAATCTTGTACTCTTGAAGAAGCGATTGTTATTTTAGAAAACTCTGGATATCGTTGCGTTCCAGTTTTAGATGAAACAGAAACTTTCTTCCGTGGAAATATTTATAAAATGCACATCTATCGTCATAAAGCAAATGGGGGCGATATGAGCTTACCGGTTACTCATTTAATTAAAAATACTACGAAATTTATCAATATTACGAGTTCGTTCTTCAAAGTGTTCTTTACGATTAAGGAATTACCTTATATTGCTGTGTTAGATGATTCTCAACGTTTTTATGGTATTTTAACGCATAGTAGTTTATTAAATATGCTTCAAGAGTCTTGGAGTGTGAATAATGGTTCTTATGTTTTAACGATTATTTCTGGTGGTGAAAAAGGATCATTAGCTCAAATTTCTAAGATTATTAATCAATATGCTTCTATTGCCAATGTTATGACATTAGATACAGAGAAAGATCGTTCGCTTCGTCGTCTGTTAATTACTCTTCCAGCAGGAGTTTCAAACGAAACATTGAATCAAATTGTTACAGCCCTAGAGAAAAAAGATTTCTCAATTGCTGAAGTGGAAGATTTGAACGACTATTAAACCTCGAAACAAAAATAAAAACAGAAAAAGTCTACGCTATAGTAGCTAGGGACGCCAGCAGCTTCGCTTTGCGAATCTCATGGCTAAAAATTGAGCCTAAGGTCTCAATTTTTCCCGTACTATAAGCCCTTGTGGCTTATAGTACCAAAGCTACAACGCTCCAACTTTTTCTGTTTTTATTTTTTTGTGTGCCGTTTACTCTTTTCATCCAAGCATCAAAATATTAAAGAACATAGAGATAATTATGATTTCCGTAGAATTCATCGTAAACGCAAGAAAAGTAATTCAACGTAAATACATAAATAAAGCAGAAAAAGATGGATTTTTTCAGCCATGAGACTGCAGATCTACTGGCGTCCTTAGCTATCAAATCATAATCTTTTTCTGTTTTATTTTTTCGTAT
>ENA-OWMY01000461-OWMY01000461.1-metagenome-genome-assembly--contig:-NODE-461-length-12457-cov-3.039752_pt1 | contig 12457 bp, 8 predicted proteins | sample MGYA00245358_ERZ651122 | MGnify/ENA primary metagenome ERZ651122 (study PRJEB26857, sample SAMEA4031752) | metagenome | biome: human; feature: oral; material: saliva | place: Philippines | collected 2014 | study...
TTAGAAATGCGATGATAGACCGTTCGCCCATACGTTTTGTTATTATAAAGTCTACAGAGGGTGATAGTCATGTCGATGTGAAGTTCCGTGAAAACTTTTATAATGCAAAGGAGTCAGGCTTTATACGTGGTGTTTATCATTTCTGGAGTAATAAGTCATCAGCACGTCGGCAGGCTTATTTCTTCCTTGCCATGGTTCATCTGCAGCCGGGAGATTTACCACCTGTGCTTGATGTGGAACATAAACCAAAGAATATCAGTACAGAAGAGTTCCAGCAGAATATTCTGACATGGCTACATATAGTAGAAGATAGGTATCATGTGAAACCTATCATCTATACCTATTATAAGTTTAAAGACCAATACCTTTCTGATTCTCGCTTTGATGATTATCCTTATTGGATAGCTCACTATTATGTTAATCAGATGGAGTACCAAGGTGCTTGGAAATTCTGGCAGCATACCGATGCCGGAAGGCTGCCAGGTATTAAGGGATATGTAGACTTAGACATCTACAATGGTAGCTTCTATGATTTACAGCAACTACTTATTCAAGATGATGTTACTGACGTTCAAGTAGTAGGCAACACCAATCGTGATTCAACAAACGTTGATTCTCTTTCAGACCGAGTTCATTAGCTTTTTGAAGGATAGCCTCTGCATCTTGCTCATAAAATCCACTCAGAATAATCTTTGATTCTGTTGTCATAACGCTGACAAACTCGTCTATATCTTCAAGGATAATGTTACGGTTGATATTTGCTAAGATAACATCAAAGACACCACTCACATGTGACAAGACTCGTCTGTCGCCTTCAAGCACATCTAATTCTACACCATTTAGTTCGGCATTATGCTCAGCATTGCGTACACTCCACTCATCAATGTCATAGCTTACAACTTCTTTTGCACCGCACTTTGCAGCAACAATGCCTAAAATACCTGTTCCACAACCACAATCAAGAACTCTCTTTTCTTTGAGGTCTTGGTTTAGTAGTAATGAAACAATCATCTGTGTTGTCTCATGTGTACCTGTTCCAAATGCTTGTTGTGCATCAATGGCAATCTTCATTGGGATTGTCTCAAGTTGAGGATAGGTAGCTGTGGCATCTTCTTCCATATTCTTACAGATGATAGCACAGCGGTTGTCAATGATGATAGGGTCGAAACCTGCTTTTTCCCATTCCTCATTCCAATTCTTATCCTCAGCTTTAGCAGCTTCGAAAGAAACTTTTACGTCTGGAATTGGAAGACTCTGTATGATTTCAGTAAGTGTTTCTTTATTGAAAAGATCCTCTTGGCAGTAGCCAACGAGTCCGTCTGGTTCGTCTGTGAAGGAATCAAATCCAACTTCAGCTGCAAGAGCTGCAATGATGTCTCTTACATCCTGAGAATCAGGTTCTGCCGTAAACTTTACTTGTATATATTTCATCTTGGTGTTAAATTTCTACTGCAAAATTATAAAAAATAGGGAAAAACCTACCATGGATTAGGGAAAATCCGTATATTTGCAAAGAAAGTTGTCTTATTTTTGCACTATAAAGATTGTGTACAAACATTATCTTGGTGTTAAAACAAGTGTAAATTAAAAAAAAGGTATATGAAACGTTCAGTATTACTTTCGGTTTTATTTGGAGCTATGCCATTGCTATCAATGGCGCAAGATGACCTTTATTTTACCCCGTCAAAGGCGGATCAGTCTGCTTATCAACAGAGTAAAGTGGAGGAGGATCGCCCTGTTTATTATAGCGGTATTGGTAAGTCTAATGACGAATACAATCGTCGTGGCAAGTATAATTATAAGAAAATAGGAGTTGATTCTCTTGGAAACGATATCTTTATGTCGCGTATCTCTACGTTGCATGGCGACTCTGTAGTGTTAGATACTATCTATGGAGGTTTCACTCGTCAGTACGAAAGTGATAACGATGACTTTGCTTATAGCAGAAGAATGAGTCGTTTTGATGGATTTTGGGGTGGCTATTATGACCCATGGTTTGCTGGTCGCTCTTCTTTCTATGTAGGATGGGGATGGCGTTCACCTTATTATGGTGGCTGGTATGACAGATGGGATGATCCATGGTCATATGGTTATTATGGTGGCTATCCTTATTATAGCTATTATGGTGGTTATCCATATTATGGCTACTACGGCGGTTATCCATACTATTATGGTTATGCTGACTATGGTTGGTACAACCCATGGAGCAGATATTATGGCTATTATGGTGGTTATCCTTACTATGGTTATAGAAGAGGTGGCTACTATGCTTACAATGGTCATACGGGTACAGCTAATCACTGGGGTAACTCTCCAAGAGACTTTGGTTCTCAAGCAAGAAGTGGTTCCTATGACAACGGACGCTCATCTTACTCAAATCGTCGTGGCAATGTAAACCAGTATGGTAACAATGCATCTCAGAGTAATGATATGAGAAGCTACTATGATCGTTTCGCTGGCGCACGTCAGAATGGTTTTGAGAATCAGACACGCTCTTATTCTCAGCCAGAGCGCTCTACATTCTCACAGCCTTCACCAAGCTCCTTTGGTGGTGCAAGAGGTGGTGGTAGCTTCGGTGGCTCATATTCTGGCGGTGGAGGCAGCAGTTCTGGTGGCTCACGCAGTGCCTTCGGTAGTCATAGATAGTATTTAGGATAATGAATGTTTAATTAATAAAGAATATCAGAAATGAAGAGTAAATATATTTTCTTTGCTGTTTCGTTGTTTGCTGCTTTGTCTGCAAATGCACAGGAGACATACGAGAATGCTAAGTTAGCAGGAGAGGACTTGAATGGTACTGCACGCTATGTTGGTATGGGTGGAGCCATGGAAGCCTTGGGTGCTGATATTTCTACTATCGGTTCTAACCCTGCTGGTATTGGTTTGTTCCGTCACAGCAATGTTAGTCTCAGTGCTGGTCTTCTTATGCAATCAGATGGTAAAGAGTTCTCTAATGGTAAGAAGACTAATTTGAGTTTCGACCAGATTGGTGGTGTCTATACTACTCGTACTGGTCAGAAGTCTTTCCTTAACTTTGGTTTCAACTATCATAAGAGCAAGAACTTTGATTATATCCTTAATGCTGCAGGCTCTTTGAATGGAAGTTCACAGAACAAGCAGTCATATATTAAAGGTGCGCTTGGTAATCAGAGTGAAGGTGGTTTCTTTGTTAAGAATAAGGATGGTGAAAATATTGGCTATGTGGACGCTAAATCATCAGATGTAGCATATACTTGGAGTCAGATTGATTACCTTTATTGGAATTCATTGATTCCTGGTAGTAATGGACTTTATAACTATGAGAAAGCTACTGGTTATACTTTAGACCGTGCGCATACTGGCTATATTGGTAACTACGACTTTGCTGTGAGTGGAAACCTCAATGACAGGGTTTATCTTGGTTTGACATTCGGTATGAAGGATGTTAATTATAAGGGATATAGTGAGTATCGTGAGAATTTCAATAATGGTGGAGTTGTTGTCCGTGATGAGAGAAAGGTAACGGGTTCAGGTTTTGATATCACAGCTGGTGTAATTGTTCGTCCAGTAGCTGAGTCTCCATTTAGAATTGGTGCATACGTGAAGTCTCCAACATGGTATGACTTAACAACATCAAATGTATCAGATCTTGTTTACGCTCAGGGTACAACACATAAGAAATCTTACAGTAGCAACTCATACGATTTCAAGATGTGGACACCATGGAAGTTTGGCTTCTCTCTTGGTCACACTATTGGTAATAACATTGCTTTGGGTGCTACATATGAATATGAAAACTATGCTAATATTAATAGCAGAGTTAACAATGGTGGCTATTATGATTATTACTATGATCAGTACTATGAGTCATCAATCCCAGACAAGAATATGAATGCACACACTAAGGAGGTTCTGAAGGGTGTTAGCACTTTGAAGTTGGGTGTTGAGTATAAGCCAGTAAGTAATGTTGCTTTGCGTGCGGGTTACAATTATGTAAGTGCAATGTATGTAAATGATGCACAGAAGGATCCAGGTCTTGCTTCTTTAGGTACAGCATATTCTTCAACAACAGACTACACAAACTGGGGCGAAATTAATCGCTTCACATTAGGTGTTGGTTATCAGGTTAAGAAGTTCAATATAGACTTGGCTTATCAGTATAGTGCACAGAAAGGTTCTTTTGCTCCATTCTCTAATGTAAAAGACATTACTTATACATCTGGTACTACAACAATAACGGAGTCTAACATTGCTTCAATTACTGATGTTAAGAATAACAGAAGTCAGTTACTCCTTACATTGGGTTATCGTTTCTAAGAAGAAACTTAGTAAATAATAAAAAGGTAAAAGGGTTTATACTCTTTTACCTTTTTTGTTGTTTTGTCAAAATAAATCCTCATTAGCATTTTTAATAACCATGAATAGCATTCTAATTAAGCCTTAATTGACTTGTTAAAGATGCTCTTTAAGACTCTAACTAACGCCCTTTTAAAGGCTAAGTAAGCACCTTTTCTTGCACAATTTTATAACTTCTTGATAAGTAGAATGTTACAAAGAGGTTGAAAAATGCTTTTATTTCTTGTTTTTAAGTAGAAATATCTAAAAACTATGTAAAGATATTTCGTTGCTATGAATGTGAGATTTTAAGATGGAATAAGCTTTAATAAGCCGAGAGAAAACTCTAATAAACTGTCGTTTGTCGTCTATATTTTCTTTTGTTGCTTATAATGTGTGCTTAGAGTGTTCCAACTTCTGATAGGATTTCAGCTACGTCCTCAGGTGTGTTGAATAAGATACCCTCTTCCAGTTCTTCGTCTGATAGTTGGTCAAGTAGCTCCTTAGCTGCTGCTTCTTCAAAACGGGGGGCACCCTTGCTATTTGTTTTAGCAAGTAAGGAGGTAAGTATTTCTTGGCGATATTCTTCTATTGACATAATTAATTTGACTTTTATATTTATAATAAGGTGTGAATACAGATTAAGGCTTTAGGATAAAGTGTGGATGATTTTCGTCTCCATAATCTTTATGATAGGTGAATCCATCATACTCGAAGGCAAGAAGTTCGTCAGGTGAAGTTAGTTGGTTACGGAGTATATAACTTGTCATAGCACCACGACAGCTCTTTGCATAGACACTAACTGCCTTCAGTCGACTCCCTTGATCAACCATAAAGAGTGGTTGAATAATACGTATCTCTTTTTGTAATCGTTTCCAATCGAATAGATGTTGGAACTCTTCAGTTGCCAAATGCACCAAGATACCATCATCGGCTTTAACTGCTTCGATGAGGATATCTGTAAGATGAGGTTTCCAATAGGCAAACATATTCTTGCCTTCGGCTGAAGGTAGTTTGGCTTTTCCTTCAAGACGATAGGGATGGATAAGGTCTAATGGACGTAAGAGACCATAAAGAAAACTTGTTATCCAAAGATGTTTGTCAGCATATGAGAAGTCTTCCTGACTGTACTCCTGTGCTTTAAGGCATTTATATGCTTGTCCGTAGTAAGCGAGGAGGGCAGGTAAGTAGGCTTCCTCGTTGAAGAAATCTTGATAACGTAACTTATTTTCAAGTGCAATCTTTTCATTGCATAGAATCGCTTTTGCAAGTTCTTCAACAGAAAGGTCACCTAATTCTAACGCCATCTGCCCCGCTTCTTTTTTGAAGCGAGGCAGGTGTGTTTTTGGGGTTTGTACCGTAGTGGTACTGTTCATTATCTTAGCGGATGCTAATAGAATCTGCATTTGATTGGAAACTTAATAGATTGAGTATTTAAATTGAATTAATACAATACTGTTATTCATGAAATATGTTTGGGAGTTTGAGGAGTTATGCTATTGCAAGAAGTTACTTTTCAAACAAAGATATATGAACATAACTCCTCTGAACTCTTAATATTTCAATCCCATATTATAAAGGATGAAACCGTAGATGTCAGCCTGCTCTTCCAACTGCTTAGACAAAGGCTTACCGCTTCCGTGGCCTGCCTTGGTATCAATGCGAATGAGGGTCGGTGTGTTGGCAGCATTGTCAGCCTGCAGGGTAGCTGCAAACTTAAATGAGTGTGCAGGTACAACACGGTCGTCATGGTCGGCTGTTGTTACCAAAGTTGCTGGATACTTTGTGCCAGGACGGAGATTGTGGAGTGGAGAATAAGCGTGAAGATACTCAAACATCTCTTTTGAATCTTCGCTTGTTCCATAGTCTGGAGCCCAGTTCCAACCAATAGTAAACTTATGATAGCGCAACATATCCATTACTCCTACCTGTGGAATACATACTTTAAAGAGGTCAGGACGCTGTGTCATGCAAGCTCCTATAAGCAAACCACCATTTGAACCGCCAACAATAGCGAGGTAGTCTTTACTTGTATACTTGTTTTCGATAAGCCACTCACCAGCTGCAATGAAGTCATCAAAAACATTCTGTTTCTGCATCTTCGTGCCAGCTATGTGCCAGTCCTCACCATATTCACTACCACCTCGTAAGGATGCTTGAGCATAGATTCCACCATTTTCGATGAAAGGAATGCGTACAGAAGAGAAGTAAGGAGTTAAAGGAACATTGAAACCACCATAACCATAGAGGAATACTGGGTTCTTGCCATTGCGCTTTAAACCTTTTTTATAAGTGATAAAGAGAGGAATCTTTGTTCCGTCCTTACTTGGATAGAACACCTGTTCGCAGACATAATCGGACTCCTTGAACTTAACCTTTGGTGCAGCATACACCTTACTGTTAGTTGTGGCGAGGTCATACTGATAGATGGTGGTTGGTACGGTGAAAGATGAGAAGGAGTAGAATACTTCCTTCCGGTCCTTTTCTCCATAGAAACTTGCGCTGCCCAATGTAGGAAGTTTTATCTCAGAGAGTTGCTTTCCATCCATAGAATAAACGTAAGCGTGGCTGGAAGCATCTTTCATATAGTTGAGAATCATCTTACCATCAGCAAAGGTAACACCTTCAAGCATGTCCTTAGACTCTGGTACAAGTGTTTTCCACTCGCTGAAACCAGGGTACTTAAGGTCGGTAACCATAAGTCGGTTCTTTGGTGCGCCATCGTTTGTAAGGAAGTACATCTTGTCGCCAATAGTTTCAACTAAACTATATTGCAAATCAAGATTTGATGTCATCTGAATGAATTGGCTGTTAGGCTGACGGAGATCACGTACATAGACAATGTTGCCTGAGCCTGCACCGCTTTCATATAGGAACATCATGGTTTCTTCTTCATTGACACTTACAGCATAGAAGCGCATTGGATTCGCTGGATTCTGGTAGAAAAGAACATCCTCAGACTGTGGAGTACCAATCTTATGATAGTAGATTTTCTGGATAGAATTCACATTACTAAACTCATGTCCCTTTTGTGGAGCATCGTAAGCACTGTAATAGAATCCGTCACCTTGCCATGATGCGCCAGAAAACTTTGCCCAAGTAATATGGTCATCAAGCAGTTTTCCAGTCTTGACATCCATAACATAGAACTCTTGCCAATCGCTTCCGCTGCGAGAGATAGAGTAGGTTGCATACTTACCGTTGTGTGAGAAGTAGATACCCTTCAGTGCAACGGTTCCGTCTGATGACAATTGATTAGGGTTAAGGAAAACACGTGCGTTCTTCTCATCCCCAAGACGGTCCATGATGTAGAGTACACTTTGGTTCTGAAGACCATCATTTTTGTAGAAAAGCCACTTACCTATAGATTTGATATAGGAAGGAGCCGATACCTTCTCATAGTTCGCCAATTCCTTCATACGGTTGAAGAGCTTTGCTCGGAATGGAATACGAGAAAGATACTCTTGTGTAACCTTGTTCTCAGCAGCTACCCATTCAGCGGTAGCTTTGGAACTGTCATTCTCTAATGGACGATAAGGATCGGCAACTTGAACACCAAAATAGGTGTCTACAGTTCCGTCCTTTGGAGCTTGTGGATACGTTAGCTTCTGTGCCATCATGCTTGTAGCAGACAATAATGCTGCGGTTAGTAATACTTGTTTCTTCATATAGTAAAGATTTGAATGAATGTTCGCTGTTTGCGATTGGGTGGACTTATTAATCAAATTAGGCTTATTGGACTAACATGCCCAATATGCCTAATCAATGATAAAAATTACTTTAAGCTTTCTTGATACCACTCGTAGAGCTTCTCAACACCATCCTCAATTTCTACTTTATGCGTCCAACCAAGGCTGTGCAACTTCTCAACATCAATGAGTTTACGTGGCGTACCATTTGGTTTCTCTGCATCCCAGATGATATCTCCCTCAAAGTTTACGGTCTTCTTAACAAGTTCTGCAAGTTCTTTGATAGTAAGTTCTTTACCAGTCCCAACATTGATATGACAGTTACGAATCTCTCCTAAAGATGGGATAGCACCACCACGACCCTCAGAGTTGTTGCGGTCAACAGCTCCATCAATCTTTGCACCGTAGAATACACTTGAATATTTCTCTATGCCAATGATATCTTTGAAGTCTACATTTAATAAGACGTGAACGCTGGCATCAGCCATATCCTCACTCCAAAGGAATTCGCGTAATGGACTTCCGTCACCCCATAGGGTCACCTTATTATTCTCAATACCATAGAAAGCGAGTGCTTTCAAGATGCGCTCTTCTGTATTTTTGCCATCAACATTACCTTCACCAATCTCTGCACGCAGTTTATCAGTTGGGTTGATAGGGCGTTTGTCCATATCATTACGGATAGCATCCCAGTCGTTCTCATGAATAAGTTTCGCAAGATAAATCTTGCGCATCATTGCTGGCATAACATGAGAGTTCTCCAAATGGAAGTTATCATTAGGACCATAGAGGTTTGTTGGCATGACAGCTATGTAATTAGTGCCATACTGGAGGTTATAGCTTTCACACATCTTAAGACCTGCTATCTTTGCAATAGCATACTCCTCGTTGCTATACTCTAATGGAGAAGTCAGCAAACAATCCTCGCGCATTGGCTGTGGTGCGTTCTTTGGATAGATACACGTACTTCCAAGGAAGAGAAGTTTCTCTACCTTATGAAGGTAGCTCTGCTCAATAACATTGCATTGCATCTTCATATTCTGCATGATGAAGTCTGCACGATAGAGATAGTTTGCCATAATACCTCCAACGAAAGCAGCAGCAAGGACAACGGCATCAGGTTTCTCTTCATCAAAGAAACGCTTCACAGCCTGCTGATCTGTCAGATCTAATTCTTTATGGCTTCGTCCAACGAGATTTGTATATCCTCGTTGAAGAAGGTTATTCCATATTGCTGAGCCAACTAATCCATTGTGTCCAGCAATGTATATTTTACTATTTTTGTTCATAGCGTGTTTGTTGAATAGACGATAAAAAGTAATAATAGCTGATAGTAAGCGATTATTTGGAATCGCCAACTATCAGCATAAGCGGTAATTATCCCTCTCATAAGAGGGGGAGGGAAGGATGAAGTGTTCTTACTTAACGATACCCTTCTCTAAATACTCTTCAAGGTTTGTTCTAACCTTCTCAGCTGCACCCTCAGAAGCAACCTTAGCCATGTCGCTGTCTACCATAATGTTGACAAGCTCTTCAAAACTTGTACTGTTAGGATTCCAACCGAGTTTCGCCTTTGCCTTTGTTGGGTCTCCCCAGAGATTGACAACGTCAGTAGGACGATAGAAGTCTGGACTAACCTCAATAAGTACCTTTCCTGTAGCCTTATCAATACCCTTCTCGTCCATGTCCTCACCTTGGAATTCGAGTTCAATACCAACACGCTTAAATGCATAATAGCAGAAATCACGTACGCTATGCTGTACACCTGTAGCAATAACGAAGTCCTCTGGTTTCTCCTGCTGGAGTATCAACCACATGCACTCAACGTAATCCTTAGCATAGCCCCAGTCACGAAGAGAACCAAGATTACCCAAATAGAGTTTTTCCTGCTTGCCCTGCTTGATACGTGCAGCAGCAAGTGTAATCTTACGTGTAACGAATGTCTCACCACGGCGCTCACTCTCGTGGTTGAAGAGGATACCAGAGCAACAATACATGTTGTAAGCCTCACGATACTCCTTTGTAATCCAGAAGCCATACTGCTTAGCTACAGCGTATGGGCTGTAAGGATGGAATGGGGTGTTTTCGTTTTGTGGAACTTCCTCAACCTTACCATACAACTCAGAAGTAGAAGCCTGATAGATGCGACAAGTTTCTGTCATACCCAACTGGCGAACTGATTCTAAGATACGTAATACACCAACAGCATCAACGTCAGCAGTAAATTCAGGAGAATCAAAACTTACTTGTACGTGACTCTGTGCTGCAAGGTTATAAATCTCATCAGGACGCACTTTACTGATTACACCAAGGATACTCATAGAGTCGCCAAGGTCTGCATAATGCAAGTGGAAGTGTGGACGACCTTCTAAATGAGCAATACGCTCACGGAAATCTACTGATGAACGACGAATAGTACCATGTACATCATAACCCTTTTCGAGTAATAACTCTGCCAAATAGGAACCATCCTGGCCTGTAATACCCGTAATAAGTGCTTTTTTCTCCATTGTATTTCTTTTGAGTTTATAATTTTCTTAATGATAGCACAAAGATACAAATTAATATTAATAATTTATCCATTTAAGAATAAGAAACTTCATATTTATATTTAATTTATTTTCAAGTAGATATTCAATGCTAATCTTTGTTAGGTTATTATTGATATGATTATTTGCAAATTATAATGTTTTTGTGCTGAATTTTATTTACATTTTCATTGGAATTTTACGTTGATACAAGTCATAAAAGGAGTATTTTACTTAGTTTTGTAACTCTTTTATTTTGAGAGTCTTACATGATTGCATTTGAAAAGCTGCTTAGTTGGCTTATAAAAGGGCGTTAATAAGACTTCAAAAGAGCACCTTTTGCAAGCCAAAAGGGCGTCTTTTCAATGCCCAAAGAGCATCTATAAATAAGTTGTGGTTTAAAAAATGTTTACACAAAAACTTTTGGTTAGAATCAAATCTGCTATTTCATTCTAATGTGTTTGTTAAATCACTACACTTTTTATGCTTACTAACCTTGATACACTTTATAATAATACGCATTTAAACTCCAACTTAAATGGAGTAATTAGAACAAAGTACTCAAACTCTTACTGTAGTATTATTCCATAATATAATCAGTTTAGGCTATAATGATTGATTTGGGTTAAATGAAAAAGTCCACTCTAAAAAGAATGGACTTTTGATTTTAATAAGTGGTTATTTGGTTTATCCTACCATGTTCTTGAGGTCTTCTTCAACAGATGTGATACCACCAAGGCCGAAGTTCTCAACCAACACTTTCAGAACGTTTGGAGAAACGAAGGCTGGCAATGTAGGACCAATATGAATATTCTTAATGCCGAGGTAGAGTAGGGCAAGCAGAACGATAACTGCTTTCTGCTCATACCATGCAATATTGAACTCGATTGGAAGATCATTGATGTCGTTTGCACCAAAAATCTCTTTCAGCTTCAAGGCAACAACTGCCCATGAATAAGAGTCATTACACTGTCCTGCATCCAATACACGTGGGATTCCATTGATATCGCCAAGGTTCAACTTGTTATATTTGAACTTAGCACAGCCACTGGTTAAGATGACAGTATCCTTTGGTAACTGAGCAGCAAACTCTGTATAGTAGTCACGGCTCTTCATACGACCATCACATCCACTCATTACGACAAACTTGCGGATTGCACCACTCTTAACAGCCTCAACAACTTGATCAGCCAAAGCAAATACCTGTGCATGAGCAAATCCACCGATGATCTCACCCTGTTCGATAGCTGTTGGAGCCTTACAAGTCTTAGCAATTTCGATTACCTCAGAGAAGTCCTTGTGACCGTTCTCATCAGCAAGGATATGCTTCCAGCCTGGGAAACCTGTTGCGTTTGTTGTGAATACGCGGTCCTTATAGCTTGCCTTTGGTGAAGGAGGAACAATACAGTTGGTTGTGAAGACGATAGGCCCATTGAATGTTTCAAACTCTTCCTTCTGCTTCCACCATGCATTACCATAGTTTCCAACGAGGTGCTTGTACTTCTTCAACTGTGGATAATAATGAGCTGGGAGCATCTCTCCGTGGGTGTAAACATCTACTCCTGTTCCTTCTGTCTGCTCCAAAAGTTGTTCGATATCCTTTAAATCGTGACCTGAGATAAGAATACCAGGACGGCTACCAGTACCAATATTTACCTTTGTAAGTTCTGGATTACCGTATGCCTGAGTGTTAGCCTTGTCAAGTAATGCCATTGCATCAACACCGAACTTACCTGTTTCCATAACAGTAGACAGCAATGTGTCCATGTCTGCTGATGGGTTAGAAATGGTGGCAAGTGCCTTTTCCATGAATGCAATAATCTCTTCATTACGCTCATTGAGACGTGATGCGTGCTCATAGTAAGCTGCCATACCCTTCAAACCGAGTACTGTCAACTCCTTCAATGAACGGAGGTCTTCATTCTC